>Ga0098042_1000348_pt1 | contig 17951 bp, 19 predicted proteins | sample 9_EtaG_FD_75066 | JGI IMG/M metagenome (GOLD analysis project Ga0098042, IMG submission 75066) | Marine viral communities from the Subarctic Pacific Ocean - 9_ETSP_OMZ_AT15188 metaG | ecosystem: Environmental > Aquatic > Marine > Oceanic | place: Pacific Ocean | collected 2015-01-10
GCTCAAGAAGTTAAAGCTGTCATAGATAAGCATGAGATGAAAGACGGTTTTGATATGTGGTCAGAAGACCCAACAGACGGAAGGCAACGTGTGGGTGAGGCTTCACTTATGCCTATTATGGTCAAGGCACTACAAGAACTATCAGAAAAGAACGATGCTCTTGAGGCTCGTCTAGCAGCATTGGAGGCAAAGTAAATGAGTAAAGCAGCAGAGTTAGCCAAGGCAGGTGAGACACTAACGAACCAACCGTCAGGCAGGAAAAACATTGTGACCAATGGGGCAATGCAGGTGGCACAGAGATCAACCTCAGAGACAGGTAAAGGTGGAGATCAAGGATATTTTACTGTAGACAGGATGCTTTATTTTGAGAATGGTACAACTGATGTACGGTTCACACAATCACAATCAACAGATGTTCCTACTGGTGAAGGTTTTGCTACATCTTTAAAGTTTGATTGTACAACAGCAGATGCAAGTTTAGCTTCAGATAATCAATTAGTCATAAAACACAGAATAGAAGGTCAAGATATTCAACAATTAAAGTGGGGTACTTCTAATGCTGAAAAAGTTACTCTTTGTTTTTGGATAAAATCTACAAAAACAGGAACTTTTATTATAGAACTTTCAAGAGAATCAAGAAAAATATCACAGGCTTATACAGTTTCTTCTTCTGATACTTGGGAAAAGAAAACTTTAACTTTTGATGGTGATACAGGTGGTTCTGTAGTTACAAACGATTCTTCCAATAGATTAGAAATAAATATTTATATGGGTGTTGGCACAGACTATTCTTCAGGAACACTAGACACTGCTTGGACAGGGGGTACTAATGCTAATAGAGCAGTTGGTCAAGTAAATGCTTTTGACAGTACTTCAAATAATATTTTATTTACAGGAATACAGTTAGAAGTTGGCTCACAAGCTACAAACTTTGAGCATCGTTCCTTTGGGGAAGAGTTGGCTTTGTGTAGTCGTTATTACACTGACATTGTAAGAGCAGATAATAAAACAGCCCATCTAATAGGGTATGCTCAAACCGCCAGTGTTGCAAGATTTGGTTTTCATGTACCTATGAGAGCCGCCCCTACAATAGTGGAAACAAATTTTATGGTACTTTATGCTGGGGGTTCAGAAGAAGCAATAACCTCTGTAGACGATATAAGTAAAGATAATCAGTTCGTGTCCTTTAGAGGGAATGTAAGCGCAAACTTAACTGCAGGTCAAGCTGTAGCGTTATTTTCTGCTGGCGCAGCAACTCTAACTTTTGATGCAGAATTATAGGAGTAACAATGAATATTACATCAGCAAAATATACAAGTGATGACGACCAAAAAGGTATAAAATTAGTTGCAGATGGGGCCACTATGTATGTTCCTATTAATACAGACAATCGCCACTACGCAGCCATACTTGAATGGGTAGACGCTGGCAACACCATAGCTGCAGCAGACTAGCTATGGAAAAAAACAACTGGCATCTCAGTAAGTCCGTACCTGTCACCCTCATCGTTGCACTTGTACTACAAGCAGCCGCCATCGTGTGGACTGTATCACAAATGCAATCTAGCATTGAAGCTAATGCAACAAACCTCATCAGATTAGAAACACGAACAGAGAAGCTAGAGATGGCAGTGCAAGGCCAAGCTGTAGCTCTGGCACGAATAGACGAGAACATCAAAGCAATACGTACTCACGTAGAACGTATAGCATCTAAGGATTAAGGATTATATAAATGGCGAAGCAGTTTGCAGGTTTTACTGAGCAACAAAAGAATGTTATATTAGCTCGGAATGGGTATAGTGGTCGCGCTCTTCAAGATGATGAAGCGTTGGCGTTAATAGCTTCTGACCCAAAATACAACTCTGCCTATAATAAAGCATATGAAACTGCTATGAGATTAGCACCTGGAGTTACAGCAGAGGCGCGTCCAATGGCTAACGGCGGCTTTGTTTTTCCGCGTAAAGATGCTAGAGGAAATGTTAATAGATTAAATCAAAAAGATAATCCTGAGTATTCTGAGTCTTTAATTGATATGCAAGCTGCAGAAGTAAATAAATTAGAAAATACTTTTCCTGTTCCGCAACAAAATCAAAGAAGATTTCAAGAAGGAGGAACCGTTGCATACCGTCCTCCTAAAGCAGGAGAAGAAGCTCCTGTAGTAGATGATCCAGCAAAAACATTTTTAAACACCGCGCAACAGAATTATTCTGATTCTTTAGCTGCACAACAACAAGCTAGAGATGCACTAGCTGCTGATCCTAGTAATGAAGATTTAGTTACTGCCCTTACTGCAGCAGATTCAAAAGTCGCACAATCTAATGAAGCTGTTTCTCAGGCACAGGCACAGTTTCAACAAACTTCTATGCCTACTCCTTCAGAGTTAATTGAATCAGCAACTAAAGATCCGTTGTCTCTTGTAACACAAGCTGGAGTAAAAGAAACTACAGATCAACAAGAAGCAAAAGGAACAGTAGCAACTGGAGCAGGACAGGCTGCTGATACAACTAAAGCAGAAACTACAACAGCAGATGCTTCAGCAGATGTTGCGATTCCTACTAAAGATGAGGCTGCTAAAGCTACTACTGCTACCACATCAGAGGCTACAAAAGCACTAGATAGTACAGCCGCGACAGGCACTGTTTCGGATGAATCCAAAGTGGATGCTGCTACTATGTCTCCATCAGAGTTAGCGCAGTTAGATTTAGAAACGCCACAAATTACTGATGGCGCACAAGTAGAAGCTCCAGACAAAAGAAAAGTAGAAGAAGGGGAGATGATCGAGGGTGCTACCGTCGATATGGATCGAGTCAAAGAAGAAACTAACTTTGAAGCAGCAACAGGATCTCCCTCTACTGAAGCTACCGTAAAAGGCCAATTAACTAGCCTAATGGCTGATTTTGAAGGTGGCGATCCTCCTGCATGGGCGGCAGGTGCAATGAGAGCCGCTACAGCAGCTATGGCAGCTAGAGGGCTAGGAGCCTCCAGTATGGCAGGACAGGCCATCATACAGGCTGCTATGGAGTCTGCACTACCTATTGCACAAATAGACGCATCTACCTTCGCTCGATTTGAATCTCAAAACTTATCTAATAAACAACAGGCGGCTATGTTTGCAGCAGAAAAACGCGCTGAGTTTTTAGGGCTAGAGTTCAACCAAAACTTTCAAACTAGGGTAGCCAATGCCGCAAAAGTTAGTGAGATAGCTAATATTAACTTTACTGCAGAACAGCAAATTGCTTTAGAAAACGCTCGATTAACTCAGGAGGTTGACTTAGCTAATTTAAATGTTGCTAGTGCTAAAACTTTATCTGATGCAGCAGCTTTGTCACAGTTAGATTTAACTAACTTAAATAATAGACAACAAGCTCAGGTACAAAATGCAAAAGCCTTCTTAGACATGGATATGGCTAACCTAAGTAATGAGCAGCAAATGGCAATGTTTAAGTCACAGGCAGTAGCTAATTCGATACTAACAGATGCAGCCGCAGAAAACGCAAACGCTCAATTTAATGCCTCCAGTGAAAATCAAAGTAATCAATTCTTCGCTAACTTATCTACACAGATATCTGAGTTTAATGTTGAACAGAAAAACGCAATAAGCAGATTTAATGCAGGGGAAGCAAACGCACTAGAGAAATTTAATGCTACACAAATTGCAGCACGAGAACAGTTTAATGCACAAAACAGCTTAATTGTGTCTCAAGCAAATGCTCAGTGGTATCAGAAGATAGCGACAACAGATAACGCAGCAATTAATCAATCAAATAGAGATGCTGCAGCACAGGCTAATGATATGTCTGCTTTAGGGTTTAGTGCCTATATGCAAGAAGTTAGAGACTTAATGAGTTATGCCTGGCAAACTAATAACAATGACGCAGACCGCGCCACTCGTTTAGCGGAAGCTAAATTAGAAAGAGAAGCTGCAGAGTATGCAGCAAAAGTTACAAAGAGTGCAGGTCTATGGTCTAGTTTAGGTAGTGTTGCTGCTACTATTCTTGCTAGGTAAGGGGGTTCTACTGATGGCAGTGTTTCAAGGAGAAGGTAGTTTAGCTTCATCACAAGGTAGTGGTGGATTAATGTCTCCTCCACCCGTAGAACAAAAACAAGAAGAAGTGCAAGTAAAAAATAACGAACAAGATGAAAGCACACCCCCACCTAGAAGACCTACAATTACTAATAATATTGATGAAGGTGTTTCGGATGATGAAGTTAATCAAGTAGTAACAGAGTTTGCACCTGCGCCGCTAGGAAAAGAAAACGTAAGAAATCTTCAGACATATTTAAACAAGACTCCTAACGCACCAAAATTAGTAGTAGATGGGATGTGGGGGCCTAATACAAGTGCAGCATTAAGAGACTTTAAAAAGTATAAAAAAGAATTATATGCTCAAGAAGACTTTGAAGAATCTGGCTTTGTAATTGATCGCCCCAAAATAAAAACAGATGGTATATTAGACTCAGAAATTACTGGTATTATAAATGCGGATTTAGCGGCACAAAATACATCAGCACTTACAAAGTACAAATACATAAATGATGTAAATAATTATAACTTTGGTTTAGTTGATAAATTATTAAAGAAACAAACAGATGCAGTTGTTCCATTAGAAGAAGGCCAAAGTATAGTAGAGTGGTTTGCAAGTAAAATGGGTTTAAGTGAATCAAAACACGAGACATTAATAAGAAATGCTATTGGAGGTCGCAAAATTATTGGAAGAGAAAATGCGTGGTGTGCTAGTTTTTTATACGCAGCAATAAAAAATACAGCCGTAAACTCTTCAGGCATAACACGAGAAGGGATAAATCCAAATACAAAAAGTCCTTACAGTTTAACGTATGAAACTAGAAGGGCGCATAGATATCAGGACTTAGGCACTCCTATCTACGATTATAACCCTCAAACAAAAAAAGAAGTTGGAGCTTTAGAATCTGTTATACCAGGAGACATGATTGTGTTTAATAGTGGTAATTCAAGGTTACAAGATAATTCTTTTAAAGAAACAACGGGTCATGTAGGAATTGTAATACAAAGATACTCCGATGGGGCTGTGTTAGTCTTAGGAGGAAATCAAGATAACGAAGTAAGTTTAAAAATGTTTTCTCCTAGTACAGTGTTAGAAGATTATCCTGCAGGTTTTAAAATAAATAGATTAAATAATTTACCTTCTACTGATCCAAGGTTAATTGCAGAACTAACATCATTAGCCGCAAAAGAAATACAGTCAACAGGAGGCTAACATGACATATTCTAGCATGGCAAACTTTCAAGGCGAAGGTAGTTTAGATATAACTCCTAAAGAAGATAAAAGTTATCAGAACTATTCGTATACGCCGCTGGAAGAAGAGTTTGTTGCTATAGCTGATCCTAGTGTTGACGATAAAGTGTCTGAAGAACAGCAACGCGCTGAAGAGTTTACAGGATTAGGGGCAAAGCCCTCAACATCAGAACCCGTAATTAACACAGATAATAATGATGATGATGAACCTACATCATACTTGGATAGTGTAAAAACTAATTTACTTAATGCAGCATCAGGTAGCGTTAAAAGAGTTAAGGAGTTCTTGTCTAGTGGCCCTGCAGAACCAGATAACGATTATAACTTAGTATATGATGAGTATGACACTTTGTATATGCCGCAAGATTTAAAAGCTAAAAATGTGCCGATAGGTCCTAAAGACGTTTTAACTAATTATGTACCTTACGTTAACACATACAGCATAACAAAAACAAATCCTGTAATAACTCAAGAGTCCTTAATTGATCCGCGTGGAGAGTTTCCATATACTGACGATTACAGAGAACGTATACAAAACATCTTAGATGATGATGCAATAAAAAGAACTTCGGCTGAACTAGGAATTAGTTCTCAACGTGCTTTAGAAATGTATTTAAACTCAGAACCCTCAACAGCAGTTCAAGATTATATTAATTTAAACTTAGGTGCATCCCTAAGACCCTCTGAACCTGCCTTTCAAAGTTACGAGGTTGCAGATTCTACAGGCGGCTTTGACTCTCTTATGGGACTAGATAGTTGGATGAAGTCTACTGAGCAGGGACTTGAAGGCGCATTTTCTGGTGAGCCTATGTTTAAATATACTTCTCCTGTTAAAGATGAAGTAATATTAAAAAAAGATATAGATGTTACAGAATATAATCTTGAGACTTCAAGAAAAGGTACGCTAACAGATCTTAAAAATGGTATTAAGTCAACTTTAAATGCTAATAAAATTAAAAGCCCTACTTCAAGTATAACTCCTGAAGATAACTCTACTCAAGTAGAGGGATTAGGCTCTTTTCTGTTAGACGTTGATCCTAAGATCAGGAGGCGTGGTTTCGGTGTAGACTTTAATACTCGCATAGGTAATTTTAAAACTAATGCAGACATAGAAGGAAATGTTGATCTTGAGTTCATATGGGATAACGGGACTGTTAAATGGGGCAGCGACGGCACAGCATCATTTGAATTTAATATAGACTTTTAAGGAATAATTAATGGGGTTTCCTCTCGAACTAATAACGATGTTAGGCTCTACTGTACTAGGTGGGGTTATGTCTATCTGGGGTCAATCTATAAAGGCCAAAGCAGAACAAAACAAAATGCTTTTACAGCGTGCTGAGTTTAGAGCAGGGGCAGTAAAAGATGCAAGAGAATATGGTAGCAAAGATAAACACTTTGCGTGGACTCGAAGACTTATTGCATTAGGTGCGGTAGGTGCTATAATAGTACTACCTAAAGTAGCTGCAATATGGTATCCTGAAATTGGAGTAGTTGTAGGATACACTGAAATACAAGGAGGTTTCTTTAACTGGCTATTTGGCCCAGGGGAAGCCGTTGTATGGAAAGCAGCACGCGGTTTCGTAATTACTCCACTCGACACACATATAGTTTCTGCCATTGTAGGGTTATACTTTGGCGCAGGTTTTACTAAATAAGGTACATAAATAACATGGAAAATTTACTACAAGCACCTATCCCAGGACAATCATTGACTGATACACCTAAAAACTCTCCTTGGGAAAACCCGTCGGAGCTAAACGAGGTTCGAGATGTAGTTGAGTACTACGTCAGTAGAATAGCAAATCAAGATGTAATGGATGACTTATCCATTGTATTTGAGTTGGGGGGAGATCTAAAGACAGTTACAGAAGCTTTGTGGTTAGCTGGATCAATGAAAGGTGTGCATACCGTAGAAACAGGAATGTTAGCTGGTCCCGTAATTGCTACTTTTATTAAGGCCGCAATGTCAACATACGGAATAGAAACACCCGAAACAGGAGTTACTCCTAGCGAAAAACGTAAGAGTAAAGAACGTAAAAGGCTACAGACACTAATTGACGCTGCTTTAGAAAAGTCATTAGAAGAAGGGGCAGATGACGCAGGAGTTGAAATGTTACGATCTATACAACAAGGTGCAGAGGTAACTCCTGAAACAGTAACAGAAGGTTCTGCTCCTGCAGAGGAAGAGCCTATGATGGATGAAGAAACACCGATGGAAGAACCTATAGCAGAAACAGAAAGCGGCGGTCTTATGTCACGAGGAGGTGCAGTATAATGGCGATTGATTTTGGTGCATTTGCTAAAGGGTTTTTGGATCGTTCACAACAAATTATGGACGAGAACTCTGAAGAAGCAAAAGAGTTTGAGAAGAGACAAAGAGAATTAGCTGATCGTAACATGGGTGTTATAGGCAAGCGCAGAAGCACTGCGACTGCAGTAATAAGTGCAGCTAAAGGTTTAAGTAACTTAGGTGTTCCTAAGTCTGTTATTCGTTTAGCTATATCTACCCCAGGAGGACTAGCTGAGTTAAAGAAAAAAATAGATACCGCTAGAGCCGAAATGGGCGCGGAGTGGAACGCAGACTTAATCGAGAGTTATGTAGATTTACCTGATGAGTTTCAAGACAATGAATTACTACAGCAAGATGGTGTTAGTCTAAAAGACTTTGTGTACAACACATATGGTTTAAGTACCCCATCACTAGGGCCAACATCCGATGAGTTAGATGCTGAACCTAGCGGAAAGTTCAGTATGTTTGATGACTTCTTCAACAAAAACGCAATGGAGAAAGCTAGAACAGAACTAGGTAATGAAATGATTTATGGAGACATGAGCGTTTCTGAAATAAATAAGTTAGCTAAACAAGACGAGTATTCTAGTCAAATAGAAGGCGCATATGTAGACTACAAAAATCCTAACTTTGTAACCCCTAAAGTTCAAAAGAACTTTTTAGATGATCTAAATGATATAAAACAAGAATGGCGAAGGCAAAATGCTTCACAGTTAACAGATTTAGAAGATCGCCGAGAAACCTTAGACAAATTAATACGCACAAGTACAAATACAAGCGAGGCTAATGCTGCATTAGAAGTAGAAAGACAAGCGTACATTAGTCAACGTAATAGACTATTAAGTTCTTTAAGCCAAAATATGAACTCAACTGTAGATGCCTTTAAAAAGAAGTACGGGCCAGACAATATTAATGAGTTATTAACATCACGAATAGACCAATATCTTTCTATTGATACTCCTCTTGATTTAAGTATGCGCGGTACAGGTAGGGATGGACCAGGACTTAGCGATGGAGGAAAAACTAAAGTAAGTGTACTTGAAAACGCTAAAAATTTAGATGAGGCAAATAAAACTTTAAACACTGCTACAGTAAACATCTTAGACGGTTCTACTTTTGATAATTACAAATATGAAACAACTGATTCTAGGCCAGGATCCAAAATAAATGGTTGGACAACAGAAGTTATTACAGATCCTACAACAGGGTTTATAAAAGTAGTTACACGGAACGCAGACAATGTAATCCAAGAAAATTTCTCCTTTCAAGATGTAGAAAACAATCGAAAGGCTACAGAATATTTAGCAGCAAATCCTGAGATTGCCGCCGTTGGAGATCGCCTAAAAAGTCTAGCTACGCAGTTTAAAGAGTATCAAGAATTAAAATTAAAGAAACCTGTAGTTACCCAAAGTGAAGTAAAGGATGTTTCTACAGAAGCTCTTAACGCAGCACAGACTTTCTTTAAAGGTCTTAACTTAACTAGTAGTATAGATAAATCCGAATTAACTACAGATACTAGAAAGTACTACAATAATATAACAGGTGAGTTAGACAAAAACAAAATTAAAACACAAGTACTACAGTGGGCAGAAAAATATAATAGCAAAGCTTCAGACGAAAATAAAATTCTAGTAAGAAGTACTTTTAGAAAAACCCAATTAGATGCTCTAACAGATAATATATTTAACTTATTAAATAAAACAAAAAGTCCAGATGTTAAAGTAAATCTGAGTGGACAAATAATAAACGATACAGATGGGGTGGTAGTAGACACAAGCATACCAGAAATACCAAGTACAGATTTTAAAGTACAGGTGCAAGATAAAATTTTAAGAGATGCAGACGTTAATCCTACGTTTACAGAAGCACCTAAAGTAGGTTTAATGTCTAAACCTGAAGTTGCTTTTGTGGCTCCTGACAATCCTAAAACACCTGCTCCACCGCGTTCTGCTTTTATGGAGCAGTACGGCGATGACATCATGGAACTACTACTAGGTAGAAAAAACATTACGTTAAAGAACGTAGAAGCAGGTCGAATAGCTCAAATTAATAATGCTTTAGATTTGTGGAAAAGAAAAAACAAAGGCGTTAAGATTTCTGCTGAAGTTAAAAAAGAAATCATTGCAGAATACATTAGAAATAAAGGCAAGTAAGAATGGCTGAACTGATGACACCAGAAGAATATAGAGCCGAAAGACTTAAAGCTATGAACTACGCTTCTAGGACCTCTTCTGATGAACCTACTATTAATAGCACCTCTTCTTCTTTACCCATGACTCTTGACGAGTATAGGTCCGAACAAATAAAAGCTAGAGCCGCTGCTGCAGCAGATAACATAAGATTTGATGATAACGTAGTTGACTTTGGCGAGAATGAGCCAGAGGCTAGTACATATAATATTGACTTTGATGCTACTCGTAAAAAAGCAGATCTAAAAAAAGGTGTTGAAGCAGAGCTACTGCGAGACTACATGATAGAAAGATTTGGCGAAGACTACCGACGCAATGGACAGATTGATAACCATAGAATGGTAGAAGACTTTTTTGGGCATATGCGTCACGTAAACACAAATGCTCTGTATACTGCAGGAGAAGCACGGTACGTATACAATGCAGACGAAGGTGCAAAGAATAAAATGTCTAAAGCCTACGAGTTATACGACAGCGTAGGTAATGTATTTGTTAATGATGGCATACTTGGTGCGGCGGATGGTGTAAAAGACTACATATTTGCAGCCGCAAAAGACCCTACTAACTACTTAGGATTTTTAACTGGTGGTATAGCTAAAGGTGCATCAATGGGTGTCAGTGCATCAGGAAGAGCTTTAATTAAGAAAGCTATGAAAGAAGCATCAAAGGCTGCTCTAAAAAACCAAGGTACTAAACAAGGCGCAGATTTAGCTGCAAAGGCAGCAGGTGAGCGCATGATGTCTAAACTGGTAAGTGCAGGTATTTCTCGCAAAAGCAAAGTAGCTAAAGAGATGATGGAGGCTGCTGCTAAAAGGGAGAAGAGGGTATTCCTTAGAGAGCAGTTAATTAGATCTACAGGAAGAATACGAAAAGAAGTGCAGAGAGATGGGGCTAAGAAAGCTTTAAAACTTACAGACAAACAAAAAGGTAAGCTAAGTTTAACGGATGACTTGTTAGGCAGCGGAGTTAAAAAGTCCGTGTATCAAACCTTAGTCTTAGATGGCACAGTAGCAGCACTTCAAGACTACCATCTACAAGCAAATGTTCTTATGCCTATAGGCGCACAGACAGATTATAACGTCATGCAAACAGGCTTTAGTAGTTTGTTAGGCAGCGTTGGTGCTAGTCTGCAACTATTAGGACGCGGTGCAAAAGGGGCTAGTGGTTATGGAGGTTATACAGAAGAGTCAGCAATACAAGCCAGACGACTAACCGCTACAAATAAAGAGATACTATTGCTAAAAGGTGCGCCTCAAAAAGCAGCACGAAAAGAGTTGAAAGACGCGGCTGTTGCCTGGAGAGCAAAGGTAGCGCGTGGCGAAGTATTAGCAAAGGATGGTGATATAACTACTCCGTTGTTTAGAAGAATAATATTAGGCGAGGACGGAACAGGTAATACAGATGGTATACTTAAAGTGTTTAAAGATCAGGGTATAAAGTTTAATAGAAAGACTACTATATCTGATATAATGACTTCAGTTGCTCGTATATTACCGCCAAAAGAATTAGCTGAGATTAATAAGCTAATGGAGCCTACAGGACTTACAATAGGAACCAGTACCCAAGCAGGAATGAAACTTGAAGCACTAATGGCTACAAAAATAAGTGGTTCCGCAAGTACAATGCAATTAATGTCCCAGATAAGTAGGGCTACTAATGCAGGGGTACTTAGAGGGGAAGATATACTAAACAACGCAGGTCGTAGCATAACAAAGAAAGAAAACCAGGGCGCACAGGACTCTTGGACAACTTCTGATTTAGCAAATGGTTTGCAGTATGCCCAGAACGTGTGGCGTAGATTGCTTGTGTCGTCTCCTAAAACAACTGCAGTAAACGTCATGGGCTTTGCTTCTTATGCTAGTCTTAACTCAGTTACAGATGCCTTTCAAGCTGTAGGACATCTTGGTATGGGATCACTACGTTGGTTAGCGGATGAAGATGCTGCAGCACGACACTTCAGGGCATCTAAAGTACACGGACAAATGATAGGACAAAAGATAAAGAACCTAGCTGATCCCCTTACAACACAAGAAGCTTACTTAGCTTTCTTAGATCAAAATAAAGATGTGCGTCGTATATTAAGAGAGACATATGTTGGCGGTGTAGAGAGAAGTGCTAAAAGATTTAAAATAGATCCAAAGAATCCTGCATTTAAAATGACTGAGGCTATTACTAATGGTGCCAGTACTATTGCAGGAGTTCGCGCCCAAGACACATTAACTAAGTCTTGGATGATGATGACAGAGATGGATAAAAACCTCCGTCTTAAACACAATGTGACGTTTAAAGATGTTATTGAGGGTAAAGCAGGTTCCGAACTTATTGACGACGATGTCATAGGAAAATCTATGGACACAACTCTGAAGTCCGTGTTTTCAAAAGATTATACTACAGATGACCAGCTTTTAAGAGAAGCCGCAAAACTTGTAGAAAATATATCTAATGTTCCTGTCATAGGTACAATATTACCTTTTGGTAGATTCTTTAACAATGTATTAGGAACTGCGTATCAAATGTCTTTAGGTTCACTAGTAGGGATGACAAAAGCAATGGGAATTGGAGGTCAGCGTTCTGCAGATGATCTCATCCAATACACTGCTAGAGCGTTGACAACAGGAACGGCTGTAGGTTTAGCAATGCAGTTCGATAAAGATAAAAAAGAAAAAGGTTTAGATTGGAACTTAGAGTTAGTTAACGGACATCTTGTTGATTACAAAAATGTTTACCCAGTCTCTACATTTAAACTGTTAGGCCGTATGGCAAACAACATGGTAGACGACGGTTACATACCGACAGAAAACCAACTTGATGCTCTAAAACAACTTGGTGTTGGGCAGTTTGCTAAAGACATTGAGTTTGGTAACGACATGGTACGTTTTATGGATGCCTTAGTTGGAGCAGGGAACGAAGAAGGAAACAGAGAGCTACTAAAACAATTAGGTAAATCAGGTGGTAACATTCTTGCAGGAGTTACACGACCTTTAGATGTCATTAACACCATGATAGGCGCAATGGAAGGAACTGACGCGGCTCGTAATATTAGACTTGAGACAGGGACAGGTACGTTTGTTAGTGCCAGTACAAAGTATGTAGATAATATAATACAGCACTTTACGGATAGCCTGGACAGTGTAACAGGAGAGGAACTTAGAGTAGCTACACGAGAGGGTGCTATAAAAGGACCAGAACCTTTACTAGGAATATTTGGGTTAAAGATAGTACCTAAAAGAACGTCTTCTGAGATAGTCTATGGCTTTACAAATAAATTCCCTTACAAAGCTAACTCTCGAACACAATCTGCTGAGTACGACAACATTCTTTCAAAGTACATTGCACCAAAGTTAGATAGGGCAGCACGAGAACTTTTAAATGATAAAAGGTTTGTAGATGGAGGAGATCTAATAGATCAACGTGTTCTATTAAATAACAAATTTGGTAAGATATTTACTCAAGCACGTAAAGACGTAGCAGAAGGTCTAGCTGGGCGTGAAGGCTCGGTAGCTAATATGCAACGCAAAGTGCGCTCAATTAACTCCGAGGTAAGAGCTAAAGCAATGAACGCTTTTAGAAATTCTAAAGTAGGAAAAGGTTTTACGGGTGGCATTGACGATTTAAGTTATGCTGAATTAATGTGGGTTGATAACTATGCCTCACTATACAAAACTGAAATGATGAAATAACTACAAACCTAGCTTCCGCCTAATCTCATATCGTTGAATACCTATATCTCGTAACTCTCGATCTGTCATGTTACGTAGTTTCCAGTAGTTAGCTCGTCTTTCTTGCACAGCTACTGCTCTGCGCCATAAATTTTTTAGCATGGTATAACTCCTTTAATGTATTGCAGTTATACCACACTTGGGGTGTTTTTAATATTGCTATCTTTACAACCCCGTTATGACTTTATGCCATGTACCTCCACACTTCTTCTTGCCCACAACTCTGTCTCTATTAGATGTAACAGTGCGTTCTCTAACTCAGGTTTATCGTGAAGATTATCTTTTAGTAATGCCCGTAATGGTTTCATTAGCCCGTTAAACTCATTTTTAAATCTATTATATTTTTTATTTATATGAGCGTTAGCCTCTTCTTGTAATTTCATTAGGCTATTTCTTCCTTAAATTTATCCATAGGAAGTAAATCCTTTATTTCCATTACATAATTATCTTTTTTGTACGTTAGATTATTTGTGCCGACAACCGAACCTGCTTCAACAAAAGTAGAGTCCTCTAAGAATCTTTTTTTGTTGTATCCGCCTAACACAAACACAGTGCCTAAATCACTAAGAACTTGAGTAAATAATAGATAGTCGCAATCTTGTTTTGCATTGTACCCAAAAATAGTACAGTCGTAGTAATCTTTAGGCACGTATCTGACTTTCTTAGTTTTTACATCAACTGTCTTTCCTGACTCCATCATAATGTCGTAGTCGTAAGTGTTGTGAAATTCTCCCCCTATAACTTTCTGGGCAGCGATCTCTCCAAGGAACGCAATTAGATTGCGATCTCCCTTCATCATGCTGCCTTTTAGTTCTCCCATGTCTGCGGCTTTTTTTCTAGCTTCTATTAGCATGGAGTCCGTTATAGGTACTTCAATCATTAAGTGTCCTTCTTATGTTAAATCTACAATTTCACAGACATCACCACTACAGGCTAGGGTCTGCATCCCTACAGTATTATCCTCTTGCTCGTAAGACGATAACTTTTCCCAATCAATTTTTTTAGGGAAATCTTTTAGTAACGCTTTGTACTCATCTCTATTACAATCCTGATATGGGGCTTGCTGATAGGTATGGTCTGAGTGTGGCAGAAAAGACACACCACTCATTTCATCAAAGTTCTTATATACAAATGCACCTACGTCCATCCATTCATCGTCTTTGACTGTAATGGTTACTGAAGGTTTGTGTTCACACCAGTGTCTCTGGTATATAAGCCACATCTCTAGCTGCTCGATGGCTGTCATATCATTACGGGTTACTGCGTTCTTTGGCGACGCAATAGGAAATGTAAACACAGTTGTCGTATCTGGTTTCATAACACATGGTTCTGCAGGTATTCCCTGATCCATCATAAACTTAGTAATAGGATCTTTGTTATCGCCGCGTACAGTTCTGTGGTAGTATTGACTGTGTCGGGCGTGTATTCCTGATGCACTATCCACGAGTTGTGACACTGTTCCACTAGGCTTAACGCACGTAATAGATGTTGACTGTTGAACACCAAGACGTTTGGCCCATTCTTTATTTGTCTCAATGGCGACGTGACGGAGGTGATCTAGTGTTTGTGATAGACCTTTGTTCTTAGCGGTAAGTAATGGGTTGTCCATTATGCCTGTCAGAGATACGCCCAACAGTCTTTCTTCTTCTGTGTTGTTCTGCCAGACTTTACGCAAGTATGGAAACTTAGTCAGAGTAGATTGTAATGTGCCAATGATTGTAGCTAATCTAACTTTATTAGATAGGCTTTTTATATCGTCGGTAGCTCGTACTACTACCTCACTTAAATTACAGAATTGATATGGACGTAAGATTATCTCGCTGCATGGGTTAGTTCCAAACTCCCATTCTGAATTACGTCTACCATTCTTGTCTGCTTGTTTTTTACTAGCTTGCCTATTAAAGATACCTCTCTCGCCACTCTTAGATTCAACTAATGCTGTCCACTCACGCAAGAATGTTTCCATATCGGGCTTCTCTGTGTAACTTACTGAGTTGTTAGCTAATGCTCGATGCCCTTCATTTTCCCACCAGTTGCCTGACTTAGCGTGCCTCATACGGTCATCGCTTAAATTAGACAAAGAGATCATTGCACTACGTCTGACTCCTCCGCTAACAACAATCTCTCCTACCTTACACATAATATCGTGGCACTCCAGGCTAGACAGTCTGCGGTTTTGTGCGCCTTTGAAGGTAGCGATGCAGAAGTTAAACAAGTCAACTAATGGAGCAGGGCCTGATGCTCTGCCACCAAATGTCTTGAGCTTTGCACCTGCTGGTCTAACTAAAGACATATTCCACTTAGGTATTTCACCTGCCCATAGGAGGGCTAAGACCTGTCTGAAAGCTTTAGCCCAACCTTCTTTGCTATCCTTAACTATAATAGTTGTATCACTATCAAACATTGTTGGTACTTCAGGTAGCTTAGATATAAACTGACGCTCAACAGAAAACCCGACACCTGTTCCGCATAAGAGTATAAACATAGCTTCATCAAAACTCTTGGGGTCATCCACTGGTAGGTAGCTACAGTTGTAACCTGCTGTATTGTCTCGCTGCAAAGCTGGACCTGCCGTCATCATAGCTCTCATAGAGGGCATGACTTCAAGGGATACTATTGCATCATACAACTCTTCCCTGGTATCTGTGTCCATGCCGTTTGTCTTGTCACATACTTCATCTACATAACGTGATACAGTTTCATGCCAACTCTCGCGGCGACCTTCAGTGTCTAACCATCGGGCGTAACGTGATTTGTGAATAAATGATTGATAGTCTGTTGGTAGATAATTACCGTCCATAGTCTTTCCCTTTTACTTTAATTTTTTCTATTTCTACATCGTCGATGTCATGCAGTGCATTAGATACTACATCCTCAACGTCTTCTTCATGGGCATCATCTACCAAAGATAATATATTCCCATCTTCATCTACTTTCATAGTGAACGATACATGAAAAGATTTAAAGCTCATCTGCACCATTAATCTGATTAATACGCATCTCAGCGTAGCGTATTACTTTATTGAGATCCGTTATCTCACTTTCTTTTTGGTCCATGCCATCGTATAGTTTATGTCCTGCTCGACTAGCATATTTAACTATATTACCGCGCCAGAACTCAAAGCCATTCATCATAGTATAGGTGATAGGTTCTATCTTCCATCGAGCGTAATGCTCTGGCTTATGTATTAGTTCGTCACTCATGCGTTGCCTTTCGTTTTAGTTAGAGGTCCAAACTTAATTACATTGCCCTCCTTTGTTTCTATTTCTACTTCAGGTAACCCGTTGGCTTCTTCGTATGCGTCTTCTTCAAAGAGCTTAATCATTTCATCCCGTCGCTCTTCTACAATCTCCATGATGTCAGGAAACTCGTGCGCTATATCTAGGAAAGCACTCAAGAATGTAGCACACTTAATTAGCTCCGCTAATACTTTTCGGTCTATCTTTTCTTCTGGCCCCATAGCTAATCCTGTAGATATGAGACCACTCCATGTACCATCTTTATCAAACCTTATGGGGCGCAATATCAAGGCTACCTCATCGTCTGCTAGTTTATATGCCATTAAATATCCTTACGTTTTGTTTTTAATTTTATCACAGTGTCTTTAGTGTAGCTACCTTTTTCTAATAGCCACTCCAAAGGAATAACTCTGTGCGCCCACTTGAATCCATGCTTTTCACACCACCCACAATAGCGCGTTTTAGAACCCTTGTAGAGTTTAGCTTGTGCGTTACTGAATACTAACCGTATATCTAACTCAGGGTGTTGTTCCCTAATAGCTATATGCTTACGGCGATCTTCGTTATCAAACAAACCTTTTGATTCTATGAAGATACCATTGTCCAACTGAAAGTCAGGCGTATACGTTCTGTATCGCAAGTCTTCCCATTGGATCTTTAGTAGTTCGTATCTAACTTCTTTTTGGTGATGTTTTAAATAGTCAGCGACTTGTTCTTCTAAACCACTACGATAGCGTCTATAGTTGTGTCTGCGTCTAGCCTTTGTCTTTTTTACCATCGTCAAGAAGAGCCTTTAATCTAGTAGTTTGCGCACTTCCCATTGCTTGAGTACTTTTGAGTGAAAACATTGCACACGCAATATCGCTTTTAAGTTTTTCTTCTGTTACTTGTCCTTGATGTATATTTTCAACTAAACCTTTTTGTTCATCTGTCATATTATCCGTTTCATATTCTTTTTCTTGAAAAGTTATTTTTACCATTATGCTGCCTCATTTTTATTTAAAATCTCTGATGGATCATATTTTTTTATTAGTTTCCAATAAGTAAGTAGACTGTTGAACATAGCTAAGTGGCGGTCGTGTGTTTTATTATTCCACCTATGTACTGCTATAAGTTCAGGATCTTCTCTGTCTACAAATATAGAAACTCTTTCTGGTTCTTTGTAATTACATCCTTCAGCGTATGCCGAAAGTTGCATCCCATGATCGTCGAAAACTAACTTGGATGCTTGCTTA
>Ga0098042_1000350_pt1 | contig 17897 bp, 21 predicted proteins | sample 9_EtaG_FD_75066 | JGI IMG/M metagenome (GOLD analysis project Ga0098042, IMG submission 75066) | Marine viral communities from the Subarctic Pacific Ocean - 9_ETSP_OMZ_AT15188 metaG | ecosystem: Environmental > Aquatic > Marine > Oceanic | place: Pacific Ocean | collected 2015-01-10
ACATCGTCTACGTTGACTTCTTCCTCACCCAGACCGTATGTGTCGTTAGTAAGGTAGTCCCTCAAGCAGAGTGCAGGGTTATCTGACCAAGCTGTAGAACCATCACGGGGGTCGTACACCTTCTTACCTTTGATAGTAGCGGTAATCTCAGGTACACCGTTAGGAAAGACGTTAGGGTCATACTCGAAGGACATGTAGAGGTATGCGATACCCCTAAGTCTGTGTTCGCTTGTCCAAGAGCTTACAAAAGAAATTAGCTCACTGTCTGCGAGTTGGTCGGGTTCTCCCAAGTGCTCGTACATACGGATTCTACCGTTGTACTTGGCAGGGGAGGTTACATTACCAGCGCCGTCAATGGTAGCCACTTCGTCGTTAATGTAAATTTCCTCGAAAGACTCAATCTCATGCCCGGTGAAGGCTATGATCCTATGAAGGAACCTGTTGTTCGGTCCTGCGGTGGCGTCAAACACACGAACACCCCCGACCTTAACCTTACCGTATATAACCTGATGGTCTAGCGCCGAACCTGTCTGAGTTACTTGATAGCCCCTGTTGCCTCCGACTGAAGGCTTAGGGGTAAGGGCGTTAAGGGCTGCCCCTAGTGCTGTGGTTGCTAGGAAGTGGGTAAGGGCAGCCGACCCGAGCACCTGCCAGCCCGCCACGGAACCCAAAGCAAAACTGCCCGTACCAAGACCTGAAATCGTAGAAAGTAAAGCTACGCCTACGTCAGCCATGCTAGTCTCCTATGTATTTAGAGTGTAGAACCTCTGAAGACGAGAATCCAAGGTATCTCATAACGCTGTCAAAAGGTTTTCGGTTCGTAGTGTTCACAGTCAGGACAGACACACCATCTTCCTTAAGGCAAGCCTCTGCAAACTTAACTAACTTAATACCGGTGAAGCCTTTCCTGTGGCTAGGTGCTAGATAGATCAAGTCGTTATTAGCAAACAGGTGGTCTTTGTAGTGGATGTGCTGAGAGACAAAAACAACAAAGTAACCCACTAGAACACCTTCGTCTCTAGCGGTAAAGATGTCTAACTTACCTTGCTCTTGCAGTGCATAGTAAGCGTCCCAATCGGGGTTAATCTTAATCTTATCCTTGTTTAAGGCAACCTCTTCCCAATGAGACTCAAGCAAATGTCTGATGTCGCCCACTACACTGTCAAGAAACTCCTGTTGGTACTTAACCGTCATTGCTTCTGCCCCACACAATATCTTTGTCCTGCAAGTCCTCAACGAAGTCTAACCCAAGGTCTCCGGGGTAAAGAGACTTCTGGTAGGCAGAGGTGAACCTAGTAACCCTAGCCCTCTCAAGGTCAACTAGCTTATTCTCTAGGGTTAGCTGTACCGTACAAATGTCTGGGCTTTCCTCAATGTTCATCTGGTCCATATAACCTGAGAAGATTTGAGACAGGTTCGTACTGCCAGATTCTAGGCTGATCTTAGAGCCGTCTTCCAAAAGGATATAATCAGAGTTCTCCTGAAGGATAAGACCTTTTGAGAAGTTGCCAAAGTAGATGTTGGCCTTACGTCCTTGGTAGGGCTCACTGAGGGCCAAAGAAAGAACCTCTTGAGGGATACCGCTAAGAGTAACAGAGGCACCTTTAGCGGCTATCTCTGTGGTCTCCTCTACGGAATCAATCTGAAGCATAGACCCTGTGCCGTACCAGTCTTGACCCTGATACACCAGAGTGCCGTAACCAGTCCAAAGCCTCAACGTCTGGGCTCCATCAAACAACATCTCTACAGCAAAGAAAGGGTAGAGGGTGTCATCGTCCAAGCTGTCAAGGGTAGACTGTGAGATGTCCCTGTACCGAAAAGAGTTTATAGCTAAGTTTATACTGTCTACTATTGACATGATTGAAGTTTCCCTTTATGACCAACGCCCGATTGCAATACAATCAACAACTTGCTGCTGACGGGTTCCACTTAGGTCATAAACATTTATGTCAACAGAGGCGCTTCCTCTGTTAATACCTGTAGCAATCCTGACATTTCCTGTGATAACGTCAAAGGAATTCCTTGGGGTATTTGAAAAAGAGGCAGGGTAGGTCCACGTAACAGCTCCACTTGTGGAAGAGGTTAAGGAAAAGGTACAAATCTGAGTGCCGTCTGGGAATTTAACGTACTCTCCATTAGCGTCGCTGCCTCGCTCTGCCGTAACGCCTAATAGAAGTTCCTCACGAGTAATCTTCTTGGTTTGCCCGGCTGAGGTGTCTACAATAGCAAGGGTGTCATTAGCGTCATCTACCTGAGAGTCTGTCATGCTCGTAAGTTCAGAGATTTTCTTATCAGCCATATTCTTATCCTGTGATTACCTCTACAGCCTCAAAAGAGATACCGTAGAAACTTGCGTTGTTGATCGACCAAGTAGATACGTTCTGGTTCAACCTGAACACACCTTTAGGGCTATCGGTTACTGCCGTCTCAGAAGTGTAGTCAGACCTAAGAGCTGGCCAGATTTCAAGTTGACCGTTGCCCGTCTGATCTATTAGAACCTGATGAAGTTTAGCAGAAGAGCCTGAACCTAACTGAATGTAGTCGCCAGCCAGAAGGGAGCCTGTCATAGTAACACTAACCGTGTCTTCACCAGCATTACCTGTGACAGAGCATGAGGATACTGTGCCACGAGGTGATACATAGTCAGGGTCTCCCAGTAGGAAGGTGCCTGTCTGACCTTTAAGGGCCACAAGCATAGCCTTCCACTCCGCAGCCTTATCCCTACGCACCGAAGGAATAGTTACTGAGGCTTCCCACTTCTGGCCCGTGTGGGCGATAATCTGCTGCTTGTAAGTAAAAGGAGACTGAGAGGTAGAGACGGCATTAACTGCTCGCAACTCAATACTCTCAATCCCAATAGTTGTAGGGGTGTTTAGCGGGTAACTAATAGCCATATTATCCTCTTGTATCTAGTAGCCTTAACCGAAGGCGTTCTTCATGGCACCACCGCGCCTACGAGCGTCTACAACCGACTGTTTAGCCATGCTGGCAATAGAGGGTGCCATTTGAGCAATGATCTTCTTAACCGATTCATCACCGTTAGCTTGGAAGTGGAAGTTCTGAACTACAGTGACATTACCTTCAGTAGAGCTACCGGCCTTAGTGTGATCTACAACAGTTTCGTTAGGGTGCATCATGGCAAGGAAACCGCCTCGACCATCCATGCCGCCGGAACGAGGTCCCGAGCCTGTGTATCCACCCCCGTCAAAGCTGATGCCTCCGAAGGGGTTGAAACTAAGCCCTCCCCCCAACATTCCGGCCAACCCTGTGCCTCCTCCGACACTGCCAACCATACGCTTAACAACAAGGACACGGTAAAGTTCTTTTATAATATCCCTCGCCATATCCTTGAAGGCGTCTTTGACAGACTTAGTTCCCTCAACCATAGCCATGAAGCCGTTCTCCATAGAGGACTCTATCGTAGAATTAAGGGACTTAAAGGTTTCCTTTAACCCCTCCACAGCCTCTTGAGCTTTAGCCGACCCTTCCTCAACCTTGCCTGCAACTTCTGTAAATACACTAGATACATCAAAACCCGCACCTTCTAGTTGTCTCATGTTGCTAATAAGTTTTTCTAGCGTAGGGTTAGAAGACTTAAACTCATTTAGTGCACCCTTAGCGATCTCTCCAAGCTTTAGGGATTGCATCTCTAAGTTTGAGATAACACCGTCTAAGAAGTTTACACCTGCGGGGATGTAGTCTTCGTTCATAGCTGAATCAAAAGCTTCCTTTGCCCTGCCAACAGCGGTAGATATGGCATTTACAGTAGGTTTCATGTCAGGGGTTTCAAACAAGGATTTTAGTATAATCGGTTCTTGACCTAGCTTTTCCCTAAGCCAGTTAACCCCTTTAAGGGAGGCTTCTACAAAACCTTGAACCCCCTCTTTTACTTTCTCTACAGCCAAGTTGAACACTTCAACAAAAATATCTGGCAAAGACAACCAGATTTCCCTTACTGCGTCAATGGCACCCTTAAACGCGCCGATGACCTTATTTACAAACTTTGGAATCTCCCCGACCATACCTTTCAAGCCAGTAACCCAACTTGTAACCATGTCCGCGACAATCTTACCCCATTGGAATTTTAAGTACACCATAAGGGTGGGGATAGAAAAAAAGACCTCTTTTGCAATCTGACCCAGAAGGTACAAGGCTTCGCTCAGACCTCCCGAGGCTTTTACCAACCTTGTAAATTGAAAAACTACCTCACCCAGAGCTACAACAAGAGCGCCTATTCCTGTGCGGATAAGACCTTGCCTAAGAGTCTCCGTAAACTTACCTGAAGCTGCTGCTGCCAAAACAAAGCCTTTAACAAGTTTAACGCCGAAAACCGTCGCGGCTGTTATACCATAAGTTATGACCCGCGCCAAGTTATCTGAGATAAAACCCAGAGAAGTTTTAGCAGCCGACCCTATCGAGGTCAAAGCCGACCCTATTGCTGACAGGAGAGGTTGTATAGGTTCCATTGCCTCTATAAAAGCTGAACCTAACTTCTTAAAGTCAATTTCTAAGTTTTTTGCCTTAAGCTGAGAGCCTAAAAGTGCAGTTCCCAAAGAGAGCCCTATTCCTAAGACTGCACCAGCAAGGCCCGGAAGGAGGCCCGCTAACTGTGTTCCCTGCTGACCAAAAGCTACAAGGGCATTAGTGCCCGACTGAACTTGTACTGCAAAGTCTCCAACCTGATACCCCACTTGTTGAGCGAACATACCAAAACGATTGGTGCTTTTGCCTGCCAAACGCTGTCTTTTGGTGAGCCTTTCTGCCGCCTCTGCCGCACCTGACATTCTTGTTGCGTTTGCCGTAGCTGCGGCACCTTGAGATTTAAGATTGGAAGTAGTTCTTCCTAGCGTAGCGTAAAGTTCAGTTTGTTCCTTGTCCAACTGCGCCGTCAGTTTTGCATACTGTTGAATGTCAACCTTACCAGCGTTGAAGGCGGCGTCTAAGAACTTAAAAGACTTATCTAGACTGTTAGCCCGAGAGATAGACCTAGAGATAGAGGAGCCAAGGCTTTCAAAACTTTTGCCCGCACTCTCAGCGTTGGTCTGGACGGTTATCTGAATGTTGTTGTTAGCCATTAGCCACCCTCATATACACTGCATCAATACGCATGACACCCTGAACATCTCTGCTGTCAAGGGGCGTATCGGTCAGCTCTTTCCACGCTTTAATTTGTTCGTAAGTAATCGGGTTAGGTCCGCTAAACCCAGCCGTTCGACTGTTGCTTAACGAAATAAAGGCAGACCAGACATGAGACACTAACTGAGGAAACTGCGGTCCCTCTAGCTCCTGTGGCTTACGTCCGATCTGCCTTTCAACTTGTTCTAGGTGTTCCCTTTGAGTTACACCATTCTGATCGGGTTTGTTTAGTTTGAACGTATGTTCAGCAAAATCTTCTAACTGCCCAATCAGACGTTCGTAAAAGCTTGGGAGTTACTCAGTGCCCCCTCAAGTTGAGTCTTGAGCCAGAACAGTTCCTCGTAGATAGCTTTAGCTTTAGCGACAGTCAGCTTAGGTTGCTTGTCATCGTAAGTAATCTTCCAAGACTTAGTGGCCTTCGACAGCAGCTCTAGGCTGGCTTCCTCTAGGTCTTGTGCGGTAAGGTTCATGTCACCGGACGACTGTGCAACCTTAAGTCGCTTATTGGTCTGTTCGTACATTGCTTCCTTGTAAGCCTTAGAGTGAGGCGCATGAAGGACAACAACCATATTGCTACCGTCCTTGTTAGTCAGAGGTTCACCGTTCTTAGGGTGCTTAACTAAAACCTCTACTTCATCACTCTTAGGTGCAAAATCTTTCAAATCCATTGTCGGGTTCCTTTTGTATAGTCGGGTATGAGATAATTGGGGCCAGCACCACCCGACACAGCGCCAGCCCCTCCCTTGCGGGATTCTTATGTACGGGTAATCTTGAGGTTAGTATCTTCGGTGCTATCGTACAGAGCAACGAAGGACATATTGATGATACGGCTGTTAGGACCGTCAACGCCAACGTCAGCACTGTTGATCTTGACACGAGGGAACAAGAAGGTGTACAGACCAGTACCAGCAGGGTCATCCACAGATACAGAAAGTTCACTCTCGGTTTCGTTCAAGAAGCGGTTGACCAGCGCAGCATCTTCAAAGTATGCCGTGATAGTACCCTCAACTTCTGCGCGACCGTACTCAAGACAAGGAGCAGAGTCAGAGCCTACGACGAAAGTAGGCGCGAAGGAATTGTTCAGGGTGAAGTCAATACCCGTAACAATGGTAGAGGTAGTAGAAGACCCTACGTTACCGATAGCCAAAGCGCCAGAGTAAGAGTCGAAAGGTGCATTACCAGAGGCAGCATCTTGGGTCTTCTCTCCGTCACTGATAGTCATGTCCTTGCCGATAATACCGAAGGTGGTAGTTACCATCTGGTTAGGGGCGATGGAAATAGCCATCGTAGACACCGTACAACCCGTAAACACTCGGGCTTGGTCAATGTCAGCAGCGTAGTCTTCAACAGAGAAGTATTTAGCCGTTGTGCCAACCTTGAGTACGTCAGCAGTCCAAGTGTTCAGCATGGCTGACTCAAGGAAAACATCATAGTCACCTTTACGAAGGTCAGCTACAATGTCACCACCGGATTGACGGTTGCCGTGACGATCAACACGAGGCATACGGTCAGCTTGGATGTCGTTACCAGCAACACGGTCTTTGGTTAGGTTCAGCGAGTGGGTGCTGAAAGGTAGGTTCGTAAAGTTACCCGCAGGTGTAGTGCCGAAAGTAGATTCGACGATATACGAAAGGCTGGAACGCGAACCTTGTGCGAAACAATCAGTCATCTAGGTCTCCTAGTTGTAGATGAACCAGCCGATGTTGACTGGAATTAAAAACCAAGGGGCATCAGTTAGTCCGATGTCTCTCTCAGCGTAGTCAATACAAACAGTGTAGTTGTCACTGCCGTCATTGTAGGTAATATCTGTGGTAGCCTCAAAGCCCTCTAGCAGCTTCTCTACAATCTCTTCACAAGCAGCGGGTCCAGAGCCTTCAGGTGCATACACGTTGATTGCTAGGATACCGCGATACTCTTGTTGCGGGTTAAGCCCTCTTACGGCTGGCCTACGCAGTGTCGGGATATAAGAAACCCGGAGGAAGCTCTGCCCGGTGGTAGGTTCATAAGGGACGTTCTCATAGGCAATGTCGGGTAGCCCTGCGATGTTAGATAGGTGGGTCTCTAGTGCAGCCCTGATCTTACGGTTAATGTCAGCCATATCTGCTCCTTAATATTGTGAAGATACGGTAGCCGTCTCGAGGTCTAGGGCCGGGAGGGTGAGCGCCACCGTTGACACCGTATTCAACAAAGCGGGCATGATTAGCGTCATTACGAATAGTGTAGGATTTGGTTTCAAGAGGGTCGTTGTTGTCAAAAGCAGACCTGATGTCTCCTAGCAACATGCTTCTACCCGCCTCTACGTCTGCGGCTGTTCCTGTAGGCTCTTTGAACTTCCAGTTAGCGCCATCAACCCTGCGGCCACGACTACTAGAGTTGCCTGCTTTAAAGGAAAAGGACTTAACGTAAGCGCCAGACCAAACACCTTTAGATGCCATGTCAACAGCATCATTAGCCATGACAGTAAAGTATCTCTCTAGTTCTTCGTTAACGGCATCCTTGGCTTGGTTCTCAATATCCTTTATGACATTAAGACCTTTGACGGTTACCTGTGCCATGTTATTCCCTCACTTGACAAATGTAGCAGACTACACTTTCTCCGCTGTAGATCGTCTGAGTGGCGACAACTCTTACTGTGTCACCTACGCCCACTAGAAGGTCACTCTCGTCAGGGGCAGGGATAGCTACACCAGAGGTATCAAAGGCTGACAAAAGAGCCTTCCTGTCGCCCCTAACTACGGTATCAAGGGTAAGCTCCGTCAGAGTAAACTGTGCCATGTAGGACTTAACAGAGTAGTCTGTAGAGGTGCTTGACGTAGAACCTGTGTCCGGGTCGTAAGCCCCCGTAGAGACCTTCCTAAAGGTGACAGTCTTTCCGAACTCGTTTACCAGAGCGTGCATGTCCTTACTAAGCATATCTACCCCTTAGTTGTATCCATCGGTGTCAGGAGGGTTCAGGAACCTATCTCTACGGAAAGCAGGCTTGACGCGGTTAGTATTACTACGGACAGCGCCGATGGTAGTCTTATTGATACCGCCAGCCAGAACACCAATCTGCGCACCAAACTTCTTAGCTTGATAGTCCAACTTGTCTGCTAGAGACTTGTAGTGTTCGTACATATCGCTGTAGTGTGCAGTCAGTTGCCCGTCCAGTTCGATAGTAACCTTAGAGGCATACTTAGAAGCCAAGGTGCGAGCAACGTAGGATGCAGCCCCGTTAACGTCTCCCCCTGCTTGTTCTAGGGAGAACTCAACCTCTTCATTCTGCAACTTTTGGTCTGCACTGTCTGTGTCACCTACAAGAAAGCGCACAGTGTTAAGGCGACCTGAAGCAGTGGTCGTGTTCAAGTCTGTTGGATCGTATGACCAACTCATATCAGGTCTCCTTGTTATTTAATCTCCGAGAATGTCATCTCGAAACTTGTAGAAGTCCTCAGTAATCCAAGGATTCTTACGGAGGAATGACCGGATCAAACCCCGCTGCTTATCATCAATCTTAGACTGACGACACCGCTTATTCTTTAGCTCTTCCGCAGACGAGGTACGTTTCTTAACCTCCGAGTTCAGAAGACCTACGAGAGTATAAAGCTGTTCTGCGTTCATCTCACTAAGACGATCACCAACCTTATTCTCTTTCTCTAATTCTTGATTGTGGAACAGATAACCTGCGGCGTACATAGTGTAGACCTTGTAGGGGTCCAACTTACGCTCCTGCCAATTAAAGTGTTCTCCTCGTGTCCATGACACATTAGCCGCATCAAAACCGTTCTTTACGAAGACGGGCCAATCCATTTGGAACCCAAGCCATGTAGGGTGCATATTATATCCTATCTATGTTGTTCAGTGTTTTATAGTTGGGTTGGACCCCAAGCCGAAACTCAGGGTCCACCTTTAGTATAGAGCTATTAGGCTACGACGTTAGCGAAGAAGTAGCCAAGGTCAGGACCGATAACCTTCATGTCATCAGAAACCTTAACTTGGATCATCTCAGCAATCTGCTGGCGCTTCAGGGCGTCATCCGAGAAGGACTCAACCGTGATACCCAGACCGCTAACACCGGGGATAGAGTCCCAAGTGAAGATAGCGCCAGATGCAGGCGTACGCAGGCCCATCGAAGAAGGCTTGTAGGCCAGCATTGCGTGCTTACCGCCGATGAAGCCGATGTTGTCAGGCAGACCTTCAGCGGCGTCGTTGTAGACAGCTTCCATCACGTAGAAGGCTTCGACCTCAAAGATTTCAGCCAGCTTAGCGTCAGTGATGAGCGCCGTGTTAGAAACCGTTGCACCACCGTTCAGGCGCGCAAGGATGTCAGGGTGGTTCACGAGGATGTCACGAACTTCCTTACCCACAACCATACAGTTAGGCTTGTAGCCACCAGACTTAAGCTGCATCGCACGGCGAGCATTGGTCACGTCAACAATCGGGGTGGACGTAGTGTAGTCAGACCACAGGTTAGCCGGGGTCGTCTCCGTGCCCCAGATGCCTGCCTTGAAGAACGTGTCGGCCCAGCGAACTTCGCGGTCAATCATGATCTTCTCAAGCAGGACGTTAGCACCCTGAGAGCGAACCTCAAGCATGGTGTCTTCGTTAGCAAGCATTTGCTCGTCAAAGTCCATACCCAGACCACGCACGTCAGCGAAGTAGTTGTCCGTAGAGAGGGCCATGCCCACACGGTTAACTTCGGTGCGAGGCGCAAGAACCTTAACGTCGCCATGACGCAAGCCCTCACGGTCGTACTTGTAGTATTTGTCAGATTGCTTGGGAACCGAAACAGTACCAAACACCTTGTCAGCAACGAAACCCGCCGTCTCCTGTGCGTAGGCGATGGTCAGGTTAGTAAGAGGCACATCAATATGTACCTGCGATGGGGTCAGCATAGGCATAGTATTATTTTTCCTTTACTTAGGTTACGCCGCAGCGTTACCGCCTTGGATAAGTTCAATTTGGATTTTCTGGTTGGTGACGCCTGCTTCCATAGCGTAGCCCATGATAATGTCACCCGTGGTTGCATCAACAGCACGACCCGTAGCGTCAGTAGCAACAGCAGCGCCGTTAGTGACCGTACCACCAGCTTCAACGATAACAGGGCCGTCCACCAGAACAGCGACTGCTACACCAGCAGCACCTTCCGTGCGAAGGACACCGATGCAGTTCTCACCCGCCGAGTCAGCCAGATCAACTTGACCGTCAGCTTCGAGAGTGACGAACTTGAATTGTGCAGTAGAAAGGTCTTCGCCTGCAACGAAAGTGCGGGTGTTCCGCGATTGCTCAGTAGCCATTGGTTATTCTCCCTTGTAGGCTTTAGCGATAAGATTACGACCTTTTTCGGTCTTAGCGACAGCCGCATAAGCCTTGGCGTAATCCTTCTTGGCAAGTCCGTTCTCTTCCATGTGAGACTTAACCAAATGTTCAACTTTATCAGAGGCAGAGGAGAACTCCCCTTCTACATCCGCTTTACCGAACTCTTCCATTTTGTCTGCAAACGCCTTGTCCGCAGCAGCAAGAGCTTCCACAAGCATGTCCACTTCGTCCATCTTAGACACAGCAGACAGCAGACCTTTAGCAGCCTCAACGGAGAAATGCGGAAGGGTCTCTTCAGCTTTCTTAGTCAGAGCCACATCGGCTTTCTCAATCTCAGCGGCTTCTAGAGCCTTCAGGATAGGTGCCGGAATGTCAGACTTGTTAATCTGCTCACCTTCGTACTCGACAAACTCTTCAGGAGCTTTCTTTTCGATGGTTTCAGCCTTAATCACGTAGCCTTCGTCAATCAGACCTTTGCGGAGACGTTCGTTCTCAGCCTTCAGGGTCTCAATCTTAGCTTCCAGTTCTTCAGCAGGGTCAGCCTCTTCAGCCTTCTCTACGTCATAACCAAGAGCCTTCATAGCTTCACCTTTGCCGCAGTTATGCTTTTCCATGTAAGCATTAACCTTGGCGTCTTGTTCATCAGTCATTTTTGTGACTTCCTCTTCTTGGGAATCGTCCCGTTTGAAAAGAGTGACCATCGCTTCTGCATTGGCTGGACGGTCAACCAGCGAAAGTTCCTCTAGTTGAAGTTCAAGCAACTCAGTCGCCATCATACTCTCCTTTTACCGCACGACCCCCAATACTGAAGGCTGCGAGTTCTCCGCTCTTAACCTTAGCCCAGACATCATCGTCATAGACCTTAAAAGCGACCAGCCAACCTTCACGATCAGCTTCTAGCCCGACAGACTTGTTAATCTCGTTTGTGCAGGGCCATGAGTGAACCACCACACCAACTTGATCTCCATCGTGCATCTGTTTACCTACACGCACATGCTCCATGAAGTTATTCACGGCTTTCACGAGTGTGTCAGGTTTAATTACGTCACCTTGGCGATCAATCACAGGTTCGCCCTTTTCGGTGATAACTGAGGCCCAACCGTACACCAGACGCTGTTCCTCGTCAGACTTAAGGATTTGACCCTCAATGTCCTTTGTCATTTGTCCCACAGAGGTCCCTTTCGACCACATGCGGCAAGACCAGTATCGGGCGCTAGTCTTATCCGTTGCAGTGTCACAGGAATGGCGGGAGCGGAAATTGGCACGAGCTTTAGGGTCGTCCCTTCGGATTTCCATATTAGGATCACCGAAGGTAACTTTCTTAGTCTTGTCGCCATCTTTGACGTAAACCCCGAACTTCTTAGAGCTACCCTTGGGCAGTCGAAAAGGTTTGTTCAGGGGTTTGTCAGCTTTGTTAATTTCATCCTCAGTAGGAAGGGTGTCTGGATCATACATATCTTAGTCCTGATCTAACTCAAACACACGCAGCGCAGCCATGGCCTTAATCTCACGACCTCCTGCGGTGATTACTGTGTTTATAGGGTTGTAGTGACCCGGCGTGACGCCTCTAACCCACAGGGTCGTGCTTGTGTCGTCGCTCTGGTTCAGAGGAGAAGTAAGGCCGTCCAAGTCCCAAGAGGAAGAGGCAATAGTGTCAGACCCCAAGTCCTCCGACCAGTCCAGCTTGTAGTCAAGAAGTTCACCTACCGCTAAGTTAGGCCAACAAATAACACTCATGTCTTAAACGTCCTTGTTCTTTGGGGTACCAGAAATACCCGGAGTCTTGTGTCAACCGTTAAGTCTCTTGAAGAAAGGTCAACCTTCAAACATCTATTCTCAAAAGCTACCTTGCCAGAACGAACATCCGAGGGAACTTTGAAAGACCTCTCAGGCGGCGTAGGTATCGGCAGGATGATGAATCTGTCTTCTACGACAGAGGACAGCTCTAAGTCTTCTGCCGAGAGAATAGAGGAGGAATTTAAGGCCCTCTGCCCTACCTCTGTTGTTGGCCCTAAGTCTGCCGTGTCAACCGTCAAATCAAGAACAAGAGCCTTGCCCTCAACCTCAAGATTAGAGATTAAAGACTCTAGGCTAACCTGATAGTCTGAGGTTAAACTTATGCTCAGTACAGAGGTGTCTGACGCTATGTCTCCCCTGATAAGCTCTAGGCTCGAACTTACAGACCGGCTTTGTACAACCGACTGAGAAGACAAGGGGGATATATCAACAGCAGTGCTTGCACCTAAAGACTTTGTAGAAGCTGAGGTCTGTAGGGATATACTGTCTAATGCTATTGAAACAGAGCCACCAAGCGTCTTGTCAGACACAACTGTTTGTGACGACAGGGGCTCTATGTTTACCGGAGCATTAGATGATACAGGTCTGCCTGAGACAACAGTTGTTGTTGAAACATCGACCGTAGACACAGTGACGGAAACGCCTAGTGTCCTGCTGGAAACGCTTGTGTTAGATGTTAGACTGGATACGCCTAAAGATAGGTTTGAAGATACAGACCTGTCCGAGACAGAGGTGAGGGTGCCTAAGTCTTGAGGGTCAACCTCTACGTTTGTAGCGGACTCCTCAAGGGTGTCTAGGTTGATACCCCACATACCGGAGTATCCAGACAAAAGGCTTACTGGCCCAGACTGCCCCCCGACAAGCCTGCCGATGTTTACACCCAGAGTCTCTGTGTCGGAGACGGCATGAGAAGATAGCATGTTAGAGGAATAGCCGAAGGTAGACTGACCCCCTTGACTTCCTCTAGCGAAATCGCCTGAGATGGAAACGTCTTGCTCTACCCCGTCAACTGTGAACTTAGAAAAGCCTGTGTACCTTGACCCATTAGAGCTTGTGTAGCCCCCGGAAAGGTTTGCCCCCAGCAGAACATCAAAGTCATCTTCAGCAGTGACGCTGGTTGTAGTAGCGTTTGTGCTAAAGCTGCTAGTGTCTAAGAGGGAGGTAGAGTCAAAAACCTCAACGGCAGTTCTTGTTGTGCCACTTACGTTCTGTTGAGTTCCGCTTACACCCCTAAATACTTCTGCACTGTCGTTAAGCTCTAGTACGGCAAGTACGTGGTTAGCATTCGAGCCTGTGGTGTTGCCGGAGACACTACCTCCGGTCGAAGGGAAAGAGCCTAGAGCCTCCCCCAGAAAAACCTGAGACTCAAGAGAGTTCGCACCCTCTACAATCGTGGTGAATATCTCACCTATGTCTGCGTTGCTGCTACTTCTAGCGTAACTGTTAGAGCGTACATCATTCTGAAAAGTGCTGTTGACAGAAAGCCCCATCCAGCGTTGAGTTCTTACCGAACCAATGCCTCGCCAGTATTGACCCCCAAGTACCAAGTAGCGCTTGCCAGAAGTCTTTGTTGAAACAGTTTGACCTGACGAAATCTCAATGGCGCTTGTGTCACTTTGGACAACAGAGGTAAAACCTGAGATGGAAGTCGGTGTAGTCGAACCGTTACAAGACGCCTGTGTGCTTTGGTACAGACCTACGTTACTGTAGTAAAGAGGGGTCACTTGAAAGAAGGAAGACTCTGTCCCTCCTGTTGGTGCGTCTGTGTCTCTCCTCCACTGAAATTGAACTTCAGCAGACGAGGGGTTATCGACTATAGCCCAAGCCCTAACGTAAGCCGTATCATCAGCGTTATTTCTGTCGTAGCCAGAGCCAGATGTGCCTACAAAGTTAGCAGAACCAGACGAAAGTACAAGCCTGCCTTGGGGGTTACATCTTCCGTTAGACGTGTCCAAAAACTCAAAAGCTGCGGTTACAAGGTAGCCATCAGCATCAGAGGGAAGTGTTAAGGTGGAGGTAGTAGAGTCAAAAGAGTAACTAGCGTCATTCCGGTCCTGTGTAGAGAACATCCCATTAGGAGCGGCAAACGTGGTAGTTGGCAGAAGAGTTGTGGTTCCACCCGACCACTGTCCTATGTCTGCCATGTTCTACCTCTTACGTTGGGTCTCGGAATGTCACCGTGCTAGATGGTGATGAGAAGGTGTCACCAGAAGTAACGGCACGGGTGGGGCTAATGTCTCCTGTAGCCAGAAGCTCGCTGCCAGATACAAGGGCGTAGTGCGTCGCTGTGCCTGTGGAAGTAACGCTACCCCCTGTGACTGCCCCTACAGTGGCTTGACGCCCATCAGGAGACCCGTCAGAGGGTCCGGTGACTGAACAGGAGCCATTGCCAAGGCTTGCGGAGCCTGTAGCCTGTGAGTAGGTTGTAGGCTCTGTGTTGCAGATGTGAAGCGTGGTAGTCTCAGCGACAAGGTAATCTAGGCCCCCGTCGAGAACGCTGTTAGAAAGTGTAGGCATATCTAAAACCTCTGTTTTCGTTTAAGGTGCGTCTGTTACAATGTCAGTAGCAACCATGTTGTACATAGTAAAGTCTGCGGAACCCACGTTGTCTTCTATGGTTGGGTAAGTATCCCCATCCCCCATACGCCACCAGTGGTTTGGTGAGTCGGTTAGCAAGTCAAGATCATGGGTAGACCCCGAGTTGTAGATGTCTGAGATGTTACTAGACTGGTCAGAGTCCCAAGTTGCAATCTCATCAACCCGCGAACCTCTTAGGGAGTTACCGCTAGTCAGCCTGCCAATTCGGAAGTTTGTGCCTACAATACTAGAAGCGTAGCCATAGTTTCCGTGTGTGTTGTTTGTAGTTTGTAGCGTACCGTCAATGTAAATCTTAAACCTGCCGTAGTAGGTACTCATCTGGTCCGACGCGGAACCTGTAGTACCTCCGTCGTAAGAAACCAATATGTGCTGCCAAGTTCCTGCTGTTATACTACCCGTAGGGGTGGTAAGTTGCAGATAGTTGTTTTGAGACCCAAACCTAAACCTAAGTCTTTTTTGGCTAAGGTTGTTAGTCTGACGCAACTCCATGTACCCGCCTTGGCCTATAGATGTCCCAGAGCCGTAGTAGAGTATAACCTGACCTCTAGAGTCCGTGTTTCCTTTGTACCACATAGAGATTGTCCATGCGTCACTAGCCCCCGAACCGTTGCTGGACCTACCTAGAGTTGGCTCTAAGAGTGCCGCTGTAGCTTGTAGGTAGTCTTGGTTCTCGAAGTTTACACTTTTTGTGTTGCTGAAAGGGGGTGTAGACACAACAAGACTTATTGTCTCAGAGTCTTCACCAAAGTAGTTAATAGCCTTAGCGGTAATACTGTAAGTTCCTACCGTAAGGGTAGAACCTCCAATCAGCTTACGCATATTGCCTTCTACGTTGACTACACCAGAAGGTAAGTTTGACCACTCGTAACCAACACCTTTAGTCGCAACCAGTTCGTAGTTAAGGGTATCACCTTGGGTCATGTTGACCGTAGTTGCAGATGTGATGGTGGGAGGAACACCTGTAGAACTCCCAGAGGCAGAGAACTCAGCGTTAAGCGCGTTGCATACATCATTAGCATTGGCTCCATAAGAAGACCCTGCTTGATCCACAAAGTCCCCGAAAGGAACCTGAGTAAAAATGTTGATGTCCTTAGAGATGTCCGTAATGTTAATCTTCACATCAGAGGGGTCATCCATAGTTGCTTGAAGCGAGTTAAGGAACTGCACACCGTTAGAGTTCTCAATGAACACAGCGTTCGCATTTTGGTCCTTGAATATCTTAATAGTCACCGTCAGATTTCCTCACTTCAATAACCATACCTGCGTTCACCAAAGTACCGCCTCCAGACAGCTTAACTTGGGGTTGGATAGGGTTGTCCCTAGTGTTGTCATCACCGACATAGATGTAGTGAGTAACAAGAGCCTGACGGTATTCTCTGCCAGAGCCTTCGTCTAGTCGGTTAACCGTAGTCTCAAGAGTATAAGCGCCCGCTCCACCCCCAAGAGTGTACCGAAAGTCTAGGGCTGCGTTATTGGTCGTAGGTGTGACTGTGTAGTCCATACGTATGATGATAGAAGAACCAATAGGCAGTTCGTTAATCAAGATGGCCCCTGTGGAGGGATCAAGAAGGTTCGTACAACCTGTGGGCAGCTTATTATTAGAGAAAGCCCCTGCACCATCGTTAGGTATGTCTGTCCAAGTGTCATCCAGAAGAACTACAGGGTTAGACGCAGTGCTTGAATCGTTGTAGTCAACAAAGCCCCCAATATCCTTAGCTTGAAGCATAGGGATTACGAAGGTCTTATTGTTGTTGCACTTGATGACTAGCTGGTTGTCATCGTCCATCTCAGCACTGTAGATAGCAAAGTGGCCAAGAGGAATACCTGCGCCGTTCTGGATAACCTCAGTCTTATTTGTGACTGACACCTTACCAGCAATAGTCATATCGCCATCGTCATAGGTAACAACAAGCATGTTCTCACTGTTGACCTTGATAGACTTGATACCACGACCGTCTTTGCCGTCTACACCGGCTTTGCCTACTGGACCCTCTGGGCCTTCGATAGACTTACCGTCTGCGCCATCCTTGCCGGGCTTACCTTCAGGGCCGCGCTTTCCGTCGATACCGTCAATACCGTCGATGCCATCGATTCCATCGCGTCCCGCTTTACCTACCAGACCTTCAGGGCCAACAATGCTCTCGCCTTTGTCACCAGTGTCCCCCTTGTCACCCTTCTCTCCTTTGTCACCCTCACGTCCCGTGAAGTCTTTCTTAAGAAGCTCTTTGGCTACAACAGCTTTGATGATAGCTACATTGTTGGCAAACTCAGTCATCTTTCAGGTACTCCAAAGAGGCTTTAAGAACCTCCTCTTGCAAAGCCACAAGTTTAGAGACTTCTTCGTCTTCATCTTCCTGATCTTCCTCTTCCTCTTCTTCAGGCTCACTCTCTTGTACGGGAGCCAAAGCAGCCTGACGGGCTACCTCAAGTGACTCTTCGTACTTCTCACGGTCCAACTCGGGTAGTTCCGCATTGTGAAGAAGGGCATCAACAATCTCCGGTTGGTCTGCCAAGTTAATGTTAGCACCATTGAGATTGCGAAGGTATGCGCCAAGCTCTTTAAGGTCATGGGGAGCAACGTCACCAGCCACAAGCTTAGGCATAAGGTCAGGGTTAAGGTTATTCAGTTCCCACAGAGAGCCAATAAGCTGCTTGTTGAGAACGTCTACGAGTTGCTGGATATAAGACTCCAAGGCACGTAGGAATAGGTCTGTCTTGCTCTTAGAGAGTGCGTAGGAGCCATTAGAACCCCCGCCCAACATAAGGAACTCAGACAGTACGCTACGAGCAATGTCATGCTGGTAACGACGAATGATTGGATCAATGTCAATGTTTCGAGTGCCACTAGAGGCCATAAGCTCTACGTCTACCAGACGTTCTCCTGTAGGCGCACCGTCCTTATCCGGGTAGGTATCACTAGGTAGAATGATATAGCCTTGGTCGTTGAACTTAACGTCACGTAGGATGGACTGTAGTTCATTACGGAAGGCTACCTGACCCTCAGTAGCGTCAGGTGACAGATACTCCGCAGGCACACGAGCAACAGGAATACCAGCCAACTCACGCTC
>Ga0098042_1000351_pt1 | contig 17875 bp, 26 predicted proteins | sample 9_EtaG_FD_75066 | JGI IMG/M metagenome (GOLD analysis project Ga0098042, IMG submission 75066) | Marine viral communities from the Subarctic Pacific Ocean - 9_ETSP_OMZ_AT15188 metaG | ecosystem: Environmental > Aquatic > Marine > Oceanic | place: Pacific Ocean | collected 2015-01-10
ATTAGGGAAACTAAGCTCTCCTCTATCCTCAAAGCCATCGTACTCCTCGTAGTTGACTGTGAAGCTGCTGACATTAACATGTCCATTATCAAATGGTATGTTCTTTCTAGCAAAATACTCATCGTTAAACCCTGACACCCGATTGAAGTAGTGCATGAAATCGTGGTAGAACTCGCTGTTGGTATCGTGCCACAGTTTGTAGTTTGTGTCTATTACGGCCTTATGGTAGTGAAACACTTCCATTTCTTCTGAATCTATTGCATCAGCTATGCAATCAAACGCACCTGCTGTCCATTCGTCTACGCTTTGAGTTGGATTGGGGTCTAGTGTAACCCAGACCATGCCACCATGCTTGACCTCACTATGCAGAGGTTTTTCTACGGTAGCAAAATCATAGGTAATATTTCCAGCAGGTTTACGATGGTCAATATCGTTAGTATTATAATAAGCTTGAACATTCTTACCGTCTATGTTAATTGCAATAACTCTTTTGTCTGCAATTCGTGTAGTCCTATAATCACCCTTGTTTCGCATCTCACTGATGTGACACATAGGAACCCATACTTTAGAAAATATGTTTTCTTGTTCTTGTTCATATAAACTACGATCAGAATATATAAGAGAGTTTATGTGCTCTACTTTAGGTTTCTTTATCCAGTCTCTATGGTTACGTGGGGGCATAGGTTACTCTACGATCTCCAATATCTCACCATCTTTTACTTTTACTTTTAGTTCTTTGCATGACCACTTTTGGTCAAAGTTGTTGGTTGGGCCTACATTACGTTTTATTTTACGCCGCACTGACAAGCATTCGGATAAAGATTGGTATGGTGTATACTCTACTTTTTCCCCACCCATTACTAACAACAATACAAAGGTAAGTTCAACCATCGCCGTTTCTCAGTTTTTCTATATTCTCTTCTAAGTTCGTAATACGCTTCTCGTAAAACTCTAGCGTTAGTTTTTGCTGTTGGTCATATGGGGCTTTACCACCTTCTATGTCTGTCTGCAGTTTTTCTAATTCACCCGCAAGATGCTCTATTAGCATATATTGCTCAGAATCTGCTGGCAAGCTACCCATTTCACCACGAGGCCACTTTATACGGAACTCTGTATTCTGTGCTAAATCAGACTCCATCATGGTGATGTTAGTTTCTATCTGATTCAAGCGTTCGATAATACCAAAGTACGCCCATGTTGCCACAGACGCTGCAGCTACCATGCTTATTATGTTACGTAATGGTAACGCAACTTCCGTGTTTTCATTGACTCTCGTTGGCATCAGCTACTACACAAAAGCATTTATCATTTGGTTTTTCAAAACCGTGCTCAGTCAGAGCCATGTGACAGGCTGACATGGCATCGTGCATTGAAACAACTTTGGCATCCATCTCCCATACTGATGGTTCAGCAGTAAGGATGATGCAGAACATAGCTACTTTCAATCTACTAACCTTTTTACTATTTCAATACCTTTTTCAAGGTAGTTTTTCTCTACGCTATCAGCAGCCTTACGAGATTTATAGTTACCATAATTTTTATTGCGAATATTAGTTTCTTTTGGGCTTTTCCCCACAACTGTTCTAGCCCCTGACCCCAGCCTTTTTGGTTTTAAGTAATTTATAATTTCCAAATTACTCATTAAAATTCTCCTGACTTCATAGCGTCTGAAAGTATACGTGCTCGTCGTCCTACCTGCCGTGCCCAACGCGAATCCATCATCTCCAAACTTGCAATATCAAATTTCTGTTCATGTATTGCAGACCACATATTCTTAAATTTGCACAAACGGGGTACCCCCATATTAAAGGCCATATCCATAAGGATCAACTGCCTAACTGCATCTAGGTCTTCAACACATTTGTGAACAGCGACCAACTCCCGTTCGACTATAGCCATGTCATTCATGGCAAGGTAACGAGCATCAGCTTCTGTAATACCATGTTCATATACAGTATCCATACTGGGTATGTCAAGGTGATCTAGTTCTTCTTTGCTAATACCACGATCTTTTAGATTTCGACCAATACCTATAGTCTCAATGCCCAAACTATCTTTGTACACAGTAAGAACCATGCCTTCATGTTCGATTAGTTTATCTAAGAAATGAGATGAGTTGTATTTCATATACCAACGGCTCCTATTATCTTACAAGTATAATCAACAGTTTTCCAAGAAGCATCAGAGGGTATACTTTCGTGTATTGCTTTTATTTCCAAACACTCTGGCTCACCATCAAACCATTGAATCGTTTGATTGTAGCATTCTCCGCTAGAAGTACACGCTGTTAATACTAGTGCCCAAATTATAGCTGTCATTAGTCGCTCTTTTTGCTCCTGTTTTCCTGACCCATCCAGATACCGAATATACCAGTCATCACACCCATGATAACTGAAACAAACGCACTTTGTTGCATGGTAGGGTCAGGAATATTCATAAACCATTCAGCACATCGCCAAGACATTGCTATACTCGCAATCATGGTAAGACGAGCAATCGCGTTGTATTCAATGACTGCTTTTAGCCATTGACGCATTTATCTGCGACCGCGCCGAGTGTTACGTTGTTGTGCTATTGCCCTTGCTCTACGTGGGTCTGGTCTTCTACGTGGCCTCATACCACCACCAGTGTCTGATGGTCTAGGGGGACGTGGGCGTCTTGGTGGCCTTGTAGGTCTTTTAGGTTCTAAAATTGGACCTACTCCGGGCCGTTTAGGAACGGGTCTTTTAGGTCTTTTAGGTCTTTTAGGTTCTAAAATTGGACCTACTTTGGGACGGCGAGGGGGGCGTCTTCCTCCACCTCCAACATCTTGTGGTCTAGGTGGACGTGGCATTCTTGTACGGCGTCTTGCCATTGGTTTTCTCCTTATTTCTTTCCGAAAAATTTTGTTGCCGCTCGTGTTCCAAAGCTTGCAGCAACAATCGTGCCCAAGCTGTACTGGTACCATTGAGGCATTTGCTCCAATTGTTGAAATCCACGAGATACAATATCTTCCATTCCCGGTATAAAAGCTAATATTAAAGGTATGCTGAACAGTATTACAAGCCATTCGTCTTTCCAACTGGACGCTGAAGCATCAGCCATCTTCAAGTCCCAGTCTATTTCCCCCGTAGCTTTTTTCTGCATAACGACAGCCTCTGCTTCTGCTTTGGCTACCCGTGTCTTTGCTTGGGCTTTCTTCTCTTCGACCTTACCGTTTAACCAAGTCCCAGCTAGGTCTGCTATTGGGCCAACAAGTAGGTTTAGCATTTCCATCGTCTCCTTGCTTGACGCAAGCGGCTGTTTGGATTCTTCGCTGCTTTTGGGAACTTCTTCATTTGCCCAGCAGAACGTGCACAAAATGATTTGCGTCGTTTAGCTGCTTTGCTTCCCGGCTTTACTTTGCCTGTTACAGCAGTCTTTAGGTTACTGCCGGGGTTCTTTCTTCGATAAGCAGCAACACCAGCCCTAGTCATTCCCGCGCCAGACTTCGTTGGACGGAAGTTCTTTTTGTTACGGGCTGGCATTTTATCTGCTTTACGAGCCATTAGGCTTTGGCTACCTTTTTGGCTTTTGCTTTGGCTTTTGCACTTAAATCTTTAAAGTGAAATAGACGCTTACTGTTTTTACCGTGTGTCTTACCAGAGTGTAGCTGACCATTAGGCATTTTGTGTGTGCCCCCTTTATGCTCAGTCCCATCACGGAAATAATGTTTAACACCCTTCATGTTGATGTCCTTTTCTTTCTACGTTTACCAGATGCAGTGACTGACCACTTTACTGCTCGTGGTCCCGTCTTTTTGGCTGCTTCTTTTTTAGTTATGCGCTTCGCAACTTTGGCTGGTCTACAAGCAGGATAGGGACGCTTCTTTTTATCTTTACCAGAGCGACCGCATTTCTTGCCAGTCTTTACATCTCGCCAGTCTTCCTTGAACCATTTAGTTAAGCCACCCGTTGGTTTAGCCATGCTTACTTCTTCTTGGCCTTACCGCCGTACATCATCTTCTTCTTAGGCATAACCTTGCCGCCGCCCATCATCTTCTTCTTAGGCATAACCTTGCCGCCGCCCATCATTTTCTTTTTCTTTTTAGCAGTGCCGCCGTATGCCATTTTCTTTTGTGGACTCATCATACCTCGTAACATATTTAAAGCACGAGTCATGTCTTGGTCACTAATTCTGCCACCGGGGTCTGCAGCTTTTGTAAAAGCTCTAGCCATACTAATTAATTGCGCCTTTGAGGGGCTTTTTCCCATCAAAGCTTTTTCTTTACCTTCTGCCATAATTCTTCTCCAATTTAGGCGTAAGTGCCGCCACGCTTCTTATAGGTTCTAACCAGCCAAGCATTTGCGTATGCGCTTGGGTATACATCAAATTTACGTTTAGCCTCTGCCTTCACCCGTGCATACAATGCTTTGTTTTTGGGTGTGGGACTTCCAGACTTTTTCTTTGGTGTGGTTTTTTTTCTAGGTGCCATTATGTATTTACCCCCGGCAAAGGTTATTGCTTATAACATAAAATAAATAAAGAGTCAAGAGGGCAAGTTGCCCTGCCCCCTTGATTAGTATTACACGCCAGTCTGAACTGCAGCAGTCTGAACCATTGCAGTTGGGTCGCCAATGTCAGCAATACATGCAATAACACGGAAACGAACTACAGCAGAGTCTGCACCCAAGATTTTAACTTGGATTGCATCTGTAGCAATTACTGTGTTGATACCTGCTGCTGTAGGGTGAAAGTTGTAGATAGCATCAGCGTTGCCATCGACACCATCACAGAAGGCATCAATGTCAGTGCTAAGACCAACGTCAAAAGTCACACTAGAACCACCAGCTTCAAGGACATCAAGGCAACCGCCAAGAACAATCGAATTGTCTGGCAGGTCAATTACCTTAATAACGTCGTTAGCTGTAAGGTTGTCATCGGCAGCGTCAAAGATTTTTGACTGCACGATGTAAGGACGAATCGCATTAGCGGGATGTCCTACAGTTCCACCACCAGTGATGGTATGGTCAAAAGTAGCCATTTATCTAGCCCCCCTTACGCGAAGTCTACAACGCCGCGAACAATCGCTTCTTGGCGCAATACTTTTTGCCCAAAAACGTGAAGTCCACGAATAACGTCGGAGAACGATTCGGTTGAACGAACCACTTCTGTCTTCGCAATGTGCGAAGCAGTAGAGGTAGATGACATGTGACCAGCAAGAACAACGTTCTCAGAACCGTCGGTTGCGAGAGTTGCAGATGCGTCAGTCAAAGTCACTTGGTCAGTGCCGCCTGTGCTATTCAAGGCAGTTGACTTGTAGCAACGGAAGCCAGCAAGAGTGCCGACAGTTGCCAGACCGTTACGAAGCGGGGAAGTGGCATCACCAGTTACCTGCACTTCAGCGATCTTGTTACCAGCTTGGAACACCTTCTCATAGAAGATTGGTGGTGCAACAAACCAGCGGTTTTCTTCTGGCACAGACTCATCGTCAAGGAGACGAGCCATTGCAAGCATCAGGTTGATACCAGCATCGTCTGTCTCAATGTTGATTGGTGCGTTTGCAGTACCGATAGTACCAGCAGCAGCAGTCGTGGTCAGAGTTGTACCAGTTACAGCAGAAGCTGCAATACCAGCACCGTCAGACATAGCCTGAAGAACAGTCTTGTCGTACTTACGCTTCAGAGCAAATGCACCTGAAGAGGTGGCAAGTGCTTCAAAGTTTACGTGCGAATGACGCTCTTCAATGTCATCGATTTTGAATGCGAACGCATTGGCTTGGTCAACGGTCATTGTGATCTGATCGTCAGCCAAGTCTTGTGGGTTCACTACAGAGCCACGTGTGTACGAGGCAACTGTTACGGTAGGTTCTTTAATGATACGAACCGTATCGCCAAAGTTTTCAATTTCGCCAGCATAGTCGGTATTCGTAATATCTTCGACAACCGAAGCGCGACGAAAGAACTTGAGAACTTTTTGGCTAAAAATTTCCGGTGCAAAATTACCGGAAGGCAGGTTTCCATAACCTGCAGCAGTACCGAAAGCCATAGTTCGATCCCTTCTTTTTGAGGTTTAAGAGTTTAAGTCGATTCGCCCTTCATTCCGTGCTTGGTCGAGTTCAGCTTCTAGCTTTTCAAACTCCCACGGCTTGAGTCGGGCAATTTCAGAAGATTTCCAAATCCTGCCTGTTACTTCCTTTGTTGCAACTTCTTTGGCTTGTTGACGGGTTACGGCTGCTGCCGCATCCTGTGCTTTACTTGGTTTGGTCGTCTTCTTTTTGCTGATGTTGTTATCAGCTTTGTAGAGGTCTATGACCCGTGCCGCCCATTTGGAATCGGTATTGTTATTGTAAATACCGTCCGATATTGAGCTTGGTTGGTCTTCAAGCCACGAAAGGAACGTTTCGTTTTCTTTTAGCTCACCAAAGTCAGGATGGGCACGAAGCAATTGCTCATAGGCTTTTTGCTTTTCTAGTTCCTTTTCCCGTTCTTTGATAGTACCTAGTTCTTCTCGTAGTTCTTTGACCTGTGATTCGGATTGCATCATTGAAACTGTCTGCACCACATCAAACACTTCTGGGTATTCGTTCTTGAATTGTTCAAGTTCTTCCAGTGTCTTTGGCATGGGTACGTTGTTAGGTATAGATGCGTTAGGCTTACTAACCATGTCCTTGAGTTGTTCTATTTCACCCTTGAACTCTAATACCTTTGAATCGTAGTGACGTTTCAAATCGTCATACCGCTTCTTGTAGTCGTGGTCTTCGCTTGGCTCTTTCTTAGCTTCTACGAAACTACTTCCCGTTTCTTCTGGCTGAGTGGCTGTTTCTTCTACAGGGTCAGCTTCTTGGGCTTCCACGTTTGACTCTTCGTCTTCTTCCTTATATACTTCGTCTCTGTATTTACCTTTGTATAGAGCGTCGTTATTGATTGTTCCGAAAGAGTCGTTTGCTTTGTTGGCACGGTGGCCTCTTGCTTTTGCCATTTTATTTACCTCATATTGCGGGGCCACATGGCTGTGGGTAGCCGCGTCGGTTGTGCTGGGGCCGCGTTGCGGGTAGCCAGCGAATTCTTATTTCTTCTTGGATATAAAGCCGCCCTTTGCAGCTTTTTGTTCTCGTTCTTCTTGACGGCGAGATATTTCTTTCTTGCCGCGATTGTTAATCTTGTTCAATCTGTCGTAGCCAATAATCTTAGCTATGTGTGGGGGTATGATTACTTCGCCCTCTGATACAGCAATACCTACTTCTTGGCTAACACCTGTTTGTCCCATATCACCAGCTTTTGCATAGGCTTTACGAACCATCTTTTCTATGTCTTCGCGTCCGGCAAAGTCTACGGCTGCAGCATTGATTACAAAACTTCCCTCTGGTACTTCACGTGGATTGTCGTCGGCAATGCTTTGTCCATCAGTTGGTGTCTCGTTGCCGCCGACAAATTCTGGACGCTGGGCAAAACCAGCTTCGCCACCAGCTTGCATACCGACGCGACCGCCCATTGCATGGCTGAGTCCGTAGCTACCACCTGCACCACCAGCACTTTTATCGTATGCTCCGATATCTCTGTCGCCACCGGGACCGCCTGATTCCTTTTGCAGTTTTTGTACATTAGTAAATTCTGCTTCTGAAGCTTTTTTTGCTATGTCCATTGCTCTTTGCGCTTCTTCTGAACGAGCAGCCCTTTCCGCTTTAGCTTCAGGCGTAAAGAAGTCTTTTGTAAAGCCGCTACCCACACTAATTCTTCCACTAAGAAAACCTTCAACTTGCTCTCTGCTAAATCCTGTAATCCCCACTGCCCTATCTATTGCAGTGCTTGTATAACGATCTTCAAAAGTTGGACCCGTTACTGTACCAAAAATATTTGAGTCCACTTGGGAGCGTATTGTATTTACGTCTTCAGCAGCCATCACGTTAAGTCCAGTTCCGGTTAAACCAAGTAAAGAATCGACTTTGTCAGCCATAGCTTGAGCAGCTTTCATTGTCCCCATAGCTGCACCTTTTCCATCTAGTGTAATAAAACGGCCTGTTTCTGGGTCGTAAGTTCCCCCTGCTGCCCTCATGTCTTTGCCATCTTGTAAGAGCATAGCTTTTTTACCTGTTGCCTTATCCCACATCCCCCTTGTGCTGTCCCATGTTTCCGCTTTGAGTGTTCCGGGAATAAATCCTTTTTCTATAGCTTCTCGTGCAGCCATTGCTTCTTTGTTATCAAAATTCCCACTATACATAAGAGTACCCGGTTTACGGCTAACCATAGACCCGTTATATTCTCCAATAAATCCAGCACCTGTTGCTTTGAATATGGCGGCGTTTTGTTTCTGTATTGCCATGTTTGCTGCGCCACTAAGAGCCGCGAGACCACCGATAGTTCCCGCCATTGGTCCCATCGCAAGACCAACTGCTGGGGGCATCGTAACGGATGTTTTACCTTTACCAAAAGGTTTATCCATTTGAACACCTGTTGCAAGATTTATATCTAAAAAATTACTAAGACTACTTACTTCATTTTTTATGTGATCTATATTAGAACTAAAATCTTTACCAAAACTTTGCACAAGATCACCAGTTTGCTCTGAAAATAATCCTGCATCGGTGTAAGGAGTAGCTTTTATACTATCTGATACATCGTTGACTCCAAAACTTTTGAAACTACCGGGATCTTCAAGCCCCATTGCAAGAGAAGACATAACCAAATCTTCTTTACCGTCTTGACCTGCGCCTATTGGAGCAAATATATTTGGGGTAGTAATTTCTTCTTTATCTTCATCCTTATCGTCATCAGGATCTGTAGTTTGAATACCTGTAGACTGTCCAAGAGATTGTTGATAAAAATCTACTGGACCTGATAAATACTCCTGTTGTGATATAATATCAGGATTGAAAAATGGGGTGTTTTGGGTTGTTTGTCCGTTAGCCATTTTCGATTACTTTTCCGTAATTATCCTTCAACTGAAGGAGCGTTTCCAGTAAAACCAGCTTCCCCTGCGCTTGGCGCAGTTCCGACTCCGATTGTGCCGTTGCCAGACCCCTCACTGTCAGTTCCTTCAACTCCCCCAGATACTCCACCATTAGAGGCCATTCCTTGTTGTTGAGGAGCGGAGCCAGCTTCTTGGCTTGCTGCTTGTTGAGCATTTTGCATCATTCCTTGTAACATCTTTGCATACAATTGAGCTTCGTTCTGATCATTTACCAAGCTGTCAGGATCGATGTCCTGTGCTATGGCAAGTTCGCGCATGAGGTTGGGTATCTTAATAAACGGAGCCAACATAGGGTTAGCTACAGTCTGTAGCAGTGAAGTCAGTCGCTGTGTGCGTACTTCCTTCTGCATCACGGCTGCTACACCGCGAGGTTTAATCTCTAAGTCACCTTTAATTTCTTCTACCCGTTCGTTGAACTGCATGTTCCACTGAAAGTATGCTTCACCGATAGGCTTCAGTAAGTGATCGTCTATGTTCTTTATCACAGTCTTCATGGATAGTCCGGCTGATCCCATCAGCATCGACAGTCCTGCTGCCGTGCGTCCAGTGCCTGTCACACCCGTCTGACCGTGCATGATAGATGGTATGCCCGTCTCTTCATCTGCAAGCTGCCGACTAATCTGGTACATCTGTATGTTTTCGCCAGCCGTGTTGGGGAACTTGAGGCCGTTAATCGCGGTGCCTGTTACCCCAGACTGACGACGGAAAATCTTGCCGGGGAATATATCCATGTTTTGACCGGGGACCAAGCTGGCCTCATCCACATCAAATACAAGGTTGCCAGCTAGAGCAAGATTGTCTATTGCCATACGAACGTGACCGTTCATCAGCATCTGTGCGTCTTCCATGTTCTCTGCAACACCAACGCCCCAGATCTGGTATGGGTTGATCTCAAACGGAAACGCTTGATAAGGTATACGTGCAGGAGTAAATGGATTCAAGACACAGCGAAGAACTTTAGGACCACAAACCCAGACATTAACCTGTAACTGGTCAAACTCTGACATTTCGTTTGCACCCTCTAAACCAACTTCGTTGGCAAGGGCAGAATCAAGAACACCCCAGTATTCCAAAACTTCGTATCGGTTGTCTTGGTAGTGTGCTTCTGTTTCGTCCTCACGAATTGTGTCTTCGTAATACTTGTCCTGATAGTTTGGTCCTTTAGCTAAACACTCTGCGATAGCTTCTGCATCGAAGTGTGGTCGCATTACCAACGCCCGAAGCTGCTGGCGGTTAAATCTGTGACGTTGAATTACGTATTCACAGTCTTCTAAGGTTGTTGCAGATGGGTCTGGGTGAAAGTCCCAGAGTGGCACATGTTCGATACGAGGCACAGTCTTTTCATATGGCTCGTATACCCTGTTGCCCTCTTCGTCCAATTTCCAGTTGTGTACACGCTTGTAGAAGTTGAACGGTCCCTTGATTACACCAGTTCCTAGTAGAGACGACTCAAAGATAGCTTTTCGCAGCACACTAACAGCGTTGGTGTCAAGAAGTTGATCGTGGATACATCGCTCCATGAGACGTGCCATTTCATTGGCAGGTTCAAGTTGTGGCTCTCCGACCTTTGCTTTACCCGGTACAATCTGTTCACCAAACTCTTTACCATAGGTTCCAAGTTTGTGTCCGGCAGACATAGCACCCGGTTCTAATTGCCGTCCGTCACCTTCAAATCCATACGGATCTTCTTCTGACTGTAATTCATCTGCAGGTGTTCGCATGTGTGCAAACTTTTCGATACCCTCTGGCATTGGTGTTGATTCCACAACCAGCGGGAACTTCTTGTTTGCAAATAGGATGTCAACGATTTGTCCGTATGCCGCAAGAACTTTTGTTTTGGTGATCTTAATGAACACCTTTGATCGTTCGGAATCACGATACTGTGTCGTGGAATCATAGATACCGCGAAAGTTTTTGTACGCCTGAATCCAACGCTGCTCATACGAAAAGCGTCCGTGTTCTGCGTCGTCAAACTTAGCACGAACGTACCCTGCAAGTCCCGGCATCTGCTCCGCAGGAGAGATTACGGGGATTGACGTATCGTCATCCGGCTCAAGAAAATCGTCAGCCATGATTTACCTTTAGTTGTTGCCTTGAGGTCTGTCATCAGCCATCTTGAACAAAGAGGCTTCTACTGTAGGCTTTGTTTGCTTCTTAGGCATGTCTTCAGTGATTGGTCCGGTCTTTACACGAGTTGGGAACTCAAGACCTTCACGGTATAGTTTGTTTACACCCGGCTGATTGTCCACAGTCTCTTTATCAGAGTTCATAATGTAGGACGCACCGTAGTTGTAGTTATTGTCTGGCATAGGATATCTCCCCTATGTTATGGTTTCATGGTTAGGAAGTTGTCATCTTCAACTTCGGGTGCAGGAATAAAATTCTTTCCTGCTTCGGGCTTTAATTTCATAGCCGAATCTCGTGTGGCAATATCTTCCATCATACTTTCATCAGATAAAGGTATGAATGTACGTGTCATATTATCTTCTTCTGGTCGTATACTGGATGGTGAGATACCAACTCCCAAGCTAGGATCAACAGCCATCACAGCAGCACCAGCAACAGCCGCTGGAGCTTTAGCTGCCAATAGTGCAGCTTCCATAGCCGTATCCCGTGCAAATGCTGCTCCAGCCCCTTGAGGATCACGGATGGCTTCGTAGAGTGCTGTTCCAGCCATAGCAGTTCCCGCTGTGGTAGCAACACCAGTAGCTATTGATGGTAATTTAGAAAAGTCTATCTTGAAACCTGCTTTGGTAAGGGCATCTTTAGTTTCTGGACTAAAATCTGCAGGGCTAGATGGGGCAGCAGATTCGACAGAAGCAGCAGATGTTGGCATCTTCTCAGTTTCAACGGGTGCATCAAAGAAAGCTTCGTATCCCGGTGTGCCTCTGCCAACTCTTTGTTCTGGTGGTGGCACGGATTCAGTTATGTTAAACCCTGCTTCAGAAGCTGCATTTGCAAAGTACGTGGATACAATGTTTGCGTTACGTGCATCCGGTCCCTTTGGATCTAAGTCGCCGGGGTACTCTTGGGCGTATCCTGTAACCTCTCCTGTAGAACCTTCAGCAGCAGCCTTTAAGCTTCTACCCTGTAGATAGGCAATTCGTTCAAAGGATATACCACTGCGTTGTGCAACTTTAGTGTGAAGGTTTCTAAGAAGTGCGGCTCCCCTTTTTCCGGGGACTTCTCCTGCTTTACCTTCAGGAGCTAGACTATCAAATGTTTTGTTTGTTGCAGAATCAAAAATCAGTCCGGGTATCTTGACCTGTTTTAAAACGTTGGTCATATCTGTTGATGAAACAGGTTTACCATTTTCCTTTACAAAAAAATAACCACCTGCTGTTTTACCGTCTTGTAGCCTAGACTGTAGAATAGCATCCCCAATATCATTTAGGGGAACATTAACTCTACGCCCCTTTGCACCCTTTGTTTCTGCTGATATATAGATAGCACGAGTATCAGGATAGTAGGAACTTGTTTTTAGTTGAGATACTGCATTGGGACGAAGACCATTCTGCATGTTAAAAAGCACAGCCATAGCTGCAGCTTCTTGTTTCGGGTCTTTTGCTATCTCTGCAACTTGCCTAAAGAAATTCTGCATAGTTGCAGCATCTGTTTTTATAGATACCTCTGATACAGCTTTTGCTGGTTCCTTGATGCCAAAGATTTTAACATTCTTTGGTGTGTCAGGCTTTTCTTCAGGTAAAAAAGCTAATATATTACTATTAGCTGGAAGTTCTCTGGCGATACGCAAACCTACCTGTCGTAAGGCTTGCATAGACTGTTTTGGATTGTCTACTTCCAAGTCCAAATTTTTGAATGTTTTGGATAGAAGTGTTTCTCCAGTTTCATCAGGAGTGAATATACTTATGGCTGATCCAGATTGATCGGCAACATCGCCCAGATACTTGGCAACCATATTACCATATGCCTTTGCACCTACAGACAGTTTCTGTTCAGTTGCATACAGTTCTGCAACTTCACGGGCGGTAGCTGTTTCAGGATTCAATTTTGCCATACTCTTTGGATCGTTTGCTGCTTGCAGTGTTTTTGCTGTCGTTATGTTTTTTGATGCAGATGCGCCTTCCTCTTGCATCCTCATAACATCGTCGTATTTTTTTTCGTAGGCTTTGAAACTGGCATCATCAAACAACTCCGGTGCCCCTAATTTAATAGAAGACGCAATGGAAAATTTTGCATTTTCATCAGCCAGAGGAAAACCAGAGTAATCTAAAAATGCCATAGCCTGTTCAGGAGTTAGTTTTTTAGGTGTTTTTATTTTTCCTTGACCGGGCTTACCACCAAAAGCCTCAAAAAGAAATTCTTCTTCTTCAGGGATAAATGGTATTTCCATATATTGTCTGAAAACTGAAGTAGCATCTCTAACCATCTTTTCAGCAGTAGTCAGATTTTTTCTTATATCAGTTGGCTCTGCCATAATCTAGTATCCGAATACTTCATCTTGAACCTTATAGACGTGGTTCTTGATTGCGCCTAGTTGTTGGTGTATTGCAGCGTATCCACTCATGCGTGTCATTACCATATATCGTAACGCATCGTATGCGTGGTCTTCCGCTTTCGTGTCCACATCTTCGCTGTTTGTTTTAGAAAGAGGTATTCCTGCAAGTTGTTTAATGGTATGCTGGCAGGAAGAAAATATGCGAAGGCGTGGTTCATTTGTGTAGGGGTCATCTGCCAATCGGCGGTGTACTTCCATCTTACCCTGAATACGATTACGGTCAGATGGCGTCCACCTAACTCCGCATCTCATCATGGTTTCTGCTATCGACGGACCCATACCCGTCTTGTTCCAACACGAAGAATCCAATACAGTGTAGTGAGGTAACGGGTCAAGTTGTTCTACTTCTAGTATTTTAGCAGCTAAGTCTTCTGCTGTCAAGTGTTTTGCATACAACTCACGATATATCCAAATATTATTATCCCAGTCAATAGCACCCCAAAGAACCGCCGACGGACTTGCGTAGCCGTAGTCGGCGGCACGTATGCGGGGCCAGTTCGTGGGAAGCTCAAAATGTTCGACCACATGTCTCGCTCGTGAAAATTCTGGGAAGGCCGCTCCCTCTGCCACATCCCAATCCCCGTCGAGAAGTCTCTTCCGCTCAACTTCTGGGAGCGAACGCAACATGGCCTCGTATTGTCCGTCAGCCATGAGGTGGGGATTATCGGTCAACCGTGCAGGAACAAACTTGCGGTAGAACAACGGCTGACCTGCCTTCTCGTGACCACTAGGCCACGTAAACGGCTTCATCGTGTCTATGTCGTATGCAGGAAAAGCTACGTTTTCCGTGCGGGAGTCAATGTACATCTTCTTGACCCACCAGCCACCAACTCCACCGGGGTTGGCTGTGCAACGCATATACAGACTGTTTTGTAGTTCGGGATCTGTGGCACGTAGTCTAGAACGTAAGTAGTCCCAGACATAGGGTGTCGGGTATTGTGTTATTTCATCGATACCTATCCAGTTGAAGGCTTGCCCTTGAAAGCGGGTAACGTCCTTGTCTCTGTCTAGGTAAGTAAACCAGATCGTGGCCCCAGATGGGAAATGCCACGTTGATTTTGATTCGCGGAACTTTGCTCCGGGGAACGCCTTAGTATACAATTGGCGTGACTTGTCTATCAATTCGGTTAGTTCGTCGAGGGTGCGTCTTAGGAGAAGGCCACGATGATTGGGATTATGACAATAGCGTAAGGGATCAGCAAGTAAAGCAAATGACTTGCCACCACCAGCCGCTCCCCCATATAAGACATCTCGCTCACCTGCTGAAAGAAATTCTTCTTGAGGACCGGGATTAGCTTGGAAAACAACCTCAGAATCACCCACAAGGTCGGAAACGGATGGGGGTAGAAGGGAGAGATCTCCCACGTCGATGACATTTGTTCCCTCTTCCGATACTCCCTTTTCGACTCTTCCAATTGTATTTTCCAGCTTTCGGGCATAGGTTCTTTGTGCTTCTGCTTTTCTAGTGGCTTGTGCGGCCTTTTTCTTTGCTGCCCTCAAACGCTTCTGTGCCCCACGACGGGCACGTTCAGCGGTGGACAAATTATATCTTCGTTTTGGTGCAGCTTCGGACAAGACTACTGTGTCTCTTGGCTCTTCTGCGCTGGACGAGATTGGTTTTTTATATCCTTCAGATTGTAACCTAACTTCTTTAGTTGCCCAGTTACATACTCTCCAGCTTCAATATCGTCCATATCTTCGGCGCGACCCATGAGAATGCGACGGGCATCGTTCAAGGGGATCAAGCTGCCGTCTTCTTTCTTGAAGACTGAATCAGGACTGAATACTCGTTTGAAAAATTCCATGACTAGTCCTTGTACTTTGGTTTTTTGCCACGATGATCTTTTCTAATTGCTATGTTCATACCATCGATGTTTGTAAACTCTTGCCTTTTTTTATTCTTTGTTTTAAACAGTCCAAGAGAATGACCTATAAGCAATGAAGGTCTTGGTCCAACTCTTCGGAATGCCATAGCGAGATCCTTTGGGGGTTGTCCCGCATAAAGATCATCTTGAGTTATAAGTTTGCGTTTATTAGCCATCGATCACGACTTCCTTTTTTGGCGGCAGCAGGACTACGCCGTGTATTGCCTGTACGTTGTGGTTTATTTGTTCCTGCTTTGCCACCCCTACGCGATTGAGGAGCGATTCGGCAGCTTTGAGGCGAAGATCATCACCTCTTTCGGGGGCGGGGTTGTCTATAGTTGATATGACACGGTTAGCTGCCTTCATTGCATTGGTAGCTAAGATGGTTTTTGTGCGATCAACTATTTCATCAGCAAGAGTGGACTTCAACCAAGCGGCTGATCCACGAGAATACCCAGCATCAATGGCAGCAGCAGTTACCTGACCACCATTTTCAAATAGAAGTTCTAAGAATCGTTCCTGTTGAGGACTCAATTCTTTCTTTTTGTGTGTCTGGGGAAGTAGATTCATCGTTATTTTCTTCTGAAACGATCTTGCAACGGTGTTTGATGTTTAATTCAAATAGGTGACTAGCACTAACGAACTCTCGCATCTCTACTATTCGTTCGATACACTGCTGTTCTGTAGGATACGGACCTTTTGTGTCCTGTAATTCGGCGCAAGTGTCAGGGGAAACCGATAAACAAACTAGTAACCATGATTCAAACATGTCGATTACCTACATTATTAAGCGTGGGACCAATTTCTGTAGCCTACATTGCCCAAATTAACATGTCAATAGGGTTTTTCGTTGGCATGTGCTAGATAAATCTAGCCCCACAACACAAGTATACCGTCTACATGTATGTAAGTCAACAAAAAAGTAGTAAAAAGTGCAATCGGATGCTTTTTTCTTGACAAATCGCTGTCTGGACTGTACAATGGGACTAAGTCCTGCCGGGAGATATACCATATATCCCCCCGCTACCCCGTTGGGAGTACCCTGCGGGGTATTTTTTTATCTAAATCTCTTGGGAGTACCCCCTACAACGTTGTTTTATACCTGTATGGGTAACTCTAAAAATATAAAATCGAGGGCGTGATTGCATGCATATGCCGGGGGGGTGGGGTGACCCTTGCGCACCCGCGCACAACCATATTTTTATCTTTTTGTCCCCCTTCACCGATCCCAAGGGCACCACCGGAACCACCACAAAACAAACCCGCCGGATATTCCCACATGATAACCCGCACCCGCACCCATGCGCGTAACCTAATTTGTCATATCGTTAATTATTTTATTGACTGGTAGGGGTGAAATTTGCGCACACATCAACACGGGGGAAGCTGGCATATTATCCCGCAATATCAAACCGCAATGCATACATTCAAGACATGGGCAAAAAAGAACCCCGCCGGACTAGCCAAGCGGGGTTAAGTGGGGACAGCACAAGGGAGAAAAAGCTGTCCCTCTGGAGGTAACAGTTAATCTAGATCATGCCTTGCAAGATTCCACAATGACGCAAAGACACAGACGCAAGCAATGGCAACCCATGCCAGCAACACGCACATAATGATCATAGTTCCGGTCATGACTGGTCACCCTGCTTAACTGTCAACTGCATGCGGGCAACAGTGCGTGGATTATCGGTCGCATGGGTATAGTGATCAAAGCCCAATGAACGGAGCAACGACTTTGCGGCTGATGCCTGTGTTTCTAATGCTTCGATAGACTGCAAGATTAGTGCCGCCTCAACTGTGCTTAAAACAATCATACGTTTTGCTTCACTGTCAAAATTATCATGATCAATTGCAATTGTAGATTTCATCTCGTTGGTTCCTTCTATAGAAAAACGGGCAAGATCGCCCTGCCCGTTCATTATTAGTTGATTATGGATTAGCTGGCAAGCTTATATTTTGGCCGCTGTAATCCGACACGCTGGCAAACAATATTGTAACCATTGCCCCGCAACTGCTTAATCGCCTGATGAACACTTTTTTCAGTCATCCCAGATTCACGGGCAAGGCTCTTAATATTCAAGCCATGTTTGCGGGTAGCCATTGCCCGAAACAATTTGTGAAGCTTGGAACCCTGCCGCCATTTAAACTTATCTGCGCCGCGCTGCCCCCGCGTTTTCGGCAGCGGGTGAGTCACTGGCAATGGTTCGCCATGCATGCCAGTCTGGACAGACAAGCTTTCATAAATACGGGTTTTAACGTTCTGCTCAACAGCCTCAACAAGCTGGTTACAAAGCTTTAAAATGTGTTCGTTGTTGGTTGTCATCTTTTTGATCCTTTATCAAAATTGAAGAAAAGCGGTGATTAACAAAATCAAGAATACCAGCACCGCTGTCCGGTATAAAAACAAAATTGCTTCCATGTTATGCTGCCAAACCCTCCATATATCGCCATGATGGGCTGGTGATAACATCCCGCACCTTATCGTTACGGGTTCGTTGCACCAAGTGCTGGCTGGCTGTATTCTTACCAGTCTGTCGTGATGTGCCTTTTTCATCTTCCCATG
>Ga0098042_1000353_pt1 | contig 17788 bp, 29 predicted proteins | sample 9_EtaG_FD_75066 | JGI IMG/M metagenome (GOLD analysis project Ga0098042, IMG submission 75066) | Marine viral communities from the Subarctic Pacific Ocean - 9_ETSP_OMZ_AT15188 metaG | ecosystem: Environmental > Aquatic > Marine > Oceanic | place: Pacific Ocean | collected 2015-01-10
ATACACGAATTTTTAAAAGGTATTGGCCTTGATATTCCGCTTGCTAATATTACCGGGCTCGCTAACTCAGACCCGCAAGCAAAAGCTAATTGGGTACTCGGTAAATTTGCAGAAGGTTACAATGACTTTTATTTTGCGGATGACCACATAGGTAACGTAAACGCTGTTAAAAAAGTGTTAGATGTTCTCGATGTTAAAAGCAAAGTGCAGCAAGCTAGAGTTAGTTTTAGTACTGATCTTAGCAAAAGATTTAACGAAATAATAGAGGAAGAGTCTGGTATAGAAGATTTCAAAAAATACCAAGAAGTTAAAGCAGGTAAAAAAGGTGCCAAGAGAGGCAAGTTTAAATTCTTTATTCCACCCTCAGCTGAAGATTTTCTAGGTTTATTATATACTACATTACCTAAAGGAAAAAAAGGTGAATCAGCTATGGCTTTTTACAAAGAACACTTACTTGATCCTTATGGTAAAGCAATCACAGGTCTTAGAACAGGTAGAATAACTATTGGTAAAAATTATAGAGCACTTAAAAAAGAATTAGGCATTGTACCTAGAAAGCTTAAGAAAACTTTTAAGTACGAAGACGAGAATGGCAATATGAAAGAAAGTCTTTTTACGAAAGAAGAAGCTATTAGAGTTTATACTTGGGATGCACAAGGATTTGAAATACCAGGCTTATCTAATGTTGATTTACCTATATTAGTAAATTACGTAAATGATAATCCGGATTTAAAAGCATTTGCGGATAAGTTATTAGGTTTGAACAAAAATACTAAGCCTAAAGCACCTGAAAGAGGATGGAATTCCGGGACTATAACATCTGATTTACTTAATACACTTAATACTGACGGCAGAGCGCAATTACTAGAGGTATGGCAACAGAATGTTGATGCAATATTTTCAGAAACTAATCTTAACAAGCTAGAAGCCGCTTATGGTGAATCTTATGTTAGGGCTTTAGAGAATTCTTTACAAAGAATGAAAACGGGAAGAAATTCTACGCCGACTGGTAATACAGTTACTGATGGACTTTTTAAATGGGTAAATGCTGCTGTAGGTAATATCATGTTCCTTAATAGAAGGTCCGCTGCTTTGCAGCTAATATCTTTTACTAACTTTATAAACTTTGAGGGTAATAATATTTATCAAGCGGGTAAAGCATTTGCAAATCAAAAGCAATATTGGAAAGACTGGGCAATGCTGATGAATTCCGACTATTTAGTTGATAGACGTGATGGTTTAAGAATTAATGTAAATGAAGCAGATCTTGCTACAACAGCCAAAGAAAACGGATTTCAAGGTGTATTAGCAAAAATATTGCAATTTGGTTTTATACCAACAAAGATGGCTGATACAGCTGCGATCGCAACAGGTGGGGCTACATTCTACAGAAACAAGGTCAATGCCCTTATTAAAGGCGGAATGAATAAAGTGGCTGCTGAAAAACAAGCAATGCAAGAATTTATATCAACCGCTGAAACATCACAGCAATCTAGTGATCCAAGTAAGATATCTAAGCAGCAAGCGGAGCCCATAGGGCGTATTATATTAGCTTTTGCAAATACACCATCGCAATATGCTAGGATAATAAAAAGAGCTGCACAAGATCTTAAAAACGGACGTGGCGATGCTAAAACCCATCTGTCCAGGATAGTTTATTATGGACTTCTTCAAAATCTTATATTTAACTTTTTACAGCAAGCAATGTTTACTGCTTTAATGGGAGATGAAGATGATGAAGATCTTACAGAGAAACAAGAGGTTAGTAGAAATAAAAAAATGCTCAAAACAGCAAACTCTATGACTGACGGTATTTTAAGAGGTATAGGCCTCGGAGGGGCTGTGGTTTCTACTGTTAAAAACTTAGCTATAAAGCTTTATGAAAAAAGCCAAAAAACTAGAAATCAAAACATGGGGGCAACAGCGGTTATTGAAGTAATGAAATTATCACCGCCTATATCAAGTAAGCTGAGTAAAATTTTTCGTGCTGGTAACTCTTACGAATTTGAAAAGAAAGAAATGGAGTTTGATAAGATGTCATTAAAACATCCTTACGTAACAATTGCAACCAATACAGTTGCTGCTGCCACAGGTTTTCCAGCTGATAGAGCGGTAGGAATGGCAATAGATGCTGCTGATATAGCTAGCGATGAAACAGAGGCTTGGATGAAACCATTGATTGCATTAGGTTGGCCTAAGTGGCAATTAATGTCTGAAGAAGATACTGAGAAAGAAAGAGAAGAAAAGAAAGAAAGGTTTAAAGAACTAGAAGCTGACAAGAAATTTCAAGAGCTTAATCCTACTGAGCAAAGAAGATCTGTATTAAAAAAGCTAACTAAGAAAGAACAGATTGATATTTTATGGAATGCCGGTTTATCTAAAACTCAACTTAGAAAGCTTACCAAAGAAGCTGATAGGATAGATAAAATTATGGGCCTTCAAGATAAAAAACAATTTGATAAAGATATGGAAGCTCTTAGTAGAGGAGAAGATATATCAACTGAACCAAAAGTTACAAGACCTTCAAATAAAAGAAAAAACTCTTTAAAATAAAATAAGTTATGAACAATGATATTCTACGTGGGGTAGTGGAAAGTATTGACAGTCCTTTTTTATTATCGGTTGTATTAATATTAGCGGTATTTTTTTTAACTTTTAAATCAGAAATCTCTGATAAATTGTTTACTAAAAAAAAGAAAAATATTGTTATCAAAAGAAAAATATCTGACTTAAGAAACCACGATGTATTTAATACATTGAAGAGAATAAAGTTAGATGTAGCTAACATGAAATTTTATACACATAAAAAATTTGATAGAACAAAAACTCTTATGTGTGAGGATTTTACTAATACTAAATCAGAGGTGTGCGGAAAATATATGCTTGAGCTTTTAGATTATGGTATAGAAAACATGGACAGAGATAAGCTTAAAAGAACTATAGTAGATTTGCAAATTATAATGCATGAAGAGTATGTAAACAAAATAAGAAACATTTGGTTGGCTAAAAAAATAGAGGCAGAAGATGTTGAATATGTTATTTCATTGTTTGAAAAATTTAGATATGATGTTGTAAACTCATTTGAACACCGTATAAATTCTATATTTGGATCAGCAAATTATAAAAATAATTTTGCTTTAACTTTAGCGGTATTTGAAATGTGGGCAATGGGTATTGATTTATTGCCAAGAGACATGCAAACAACATTTGAAAACTTAAACGGAAAATTTCACGAAATAAACTACTAAACATAAATCCCCTTAAAAATGAATATTAGCGATTTAAAAATTTACTTACTAAACCTTAGCACTTTTGCTATCTCATTGTCTCATGTAGACATGATCCTAAAAATTATGCTTTTAGGAATAAGTATCGGATATACCACACATAAATGGTGGTTACTAAACAAAAACAAAGATAAATATAAAAAAAGAAAAAAATGAAAAAGATTATTGCAAAGATTAAACACGAGTGGAATTCATTATTGTATTTCCTAATGTTTAAAAAGAAAAACAAATAGAATAAGACAAACAGGCAACCACACCTCGAATATTCTATAATAAAAAAGCCGATACTTAATTGCATCGGCTTTTTTAAATTTAATATATTATTTAACCATCACAAGCCAAACAATCTTCATCCATTGCTTTAGCAGCAATATCACCACGTAAAACAGATTCTGTTCTAGTGTAATATAAGGTTTTAACACCTTTTTTCCATGCTTCTATATGAACTTTGTTAAGCCATTTAGGTGTTGCTACCGCGGGAAATGCTAAATTTAAACTAACAGACTGATCTATATACTGTTGTCTTAATCCGGCCTGGGCAACGAGTTCCAGCTGATTGATCTCTTTAAATGTTTTAAAAACTTCTTTGGCAGGTATGTCATGATCACCCACGGTAATATGATCCAGCCCGTCAATATTTTGAATTGAACCATTGTCATCCAGTATTTTATTCCACGTTTCTTCATTGTTTAAATTATGTTTAGTTAATACTTTAACAAGCGTCGGATTCTTTCTAATGAAAGTACCTTTTGCACTTTGATCCGTGAAAACATTTGCAGCCCACGGTTCAACACCTGGCGAAACATTCCCGCTAAGCTTGCTATTGCTAACAGTAGGAGCAACAGCACGTAAATGAGTATTACGCATACCAGTTCCAGCACACCACAGAGGCTCGCCGTAAATTTCTGCAAGATCTCTAGATGCTCTCTCACTTTCAATTTTGATTTGCGAAAAGATTTTCCTAGTTTCAAACTGAGAGAGTAAACCTTCAAAAGGAATACCTTTCTCCTGGAGATATGTATGCCATCCAAGGACTCCCAAGCCCAGTGCTCTCCCTTTCTGCGCAGATCGAACAGCATTTTCGAACCCGCGTAACCCCTTGGCTCTTTGAATAAATTCCTCCATAACTCCATCAAGAAAGAACGTGGCGTCATAGATAAGGTTAGTATCTTTCCATTCTTCATATTTTGCTAAATTTAATGACGATAAGCAACAAACAAAACTGTGGCTTTCATCGGTGTGTAATGTTATTTCGCTGCATATATTAGTCATGTGAACTTTTAGTCCGTTATCTTTATATGCTGGTGGATTCGCTTTATTAACGTTTCCTTTAAACATAATATACGGCTCTCCAGTTGCCTTACGTTTTCTAAGTAATTTACTCCATCGAGTTCTTGCATCTGCATCTCCTTGTTCAAGTTTACGCATAAACTTATCACCAACAATTGCGCACTGATGTAAATTAAGCGACTGTCTGTTAACATCCCCTTTAGGTTCTCGTATTTCCAGCCACTCTTCGAAATCGTCATGCTCAATATTAATGTTAACGGATGCAGCTCCTCTTCTGACAGATCCTTGATTGGTAGCGAGGATTGTGCTATCATAGATTTTGCAAAAAGGTACGACTCCATCTGATGTTCCATTTCCTGTAATTTTAGCGCCGGCGGGTCTAATCATATTAACTCCAATGCCAACTCCACCGCCATGCTTAGCGAGCAACATCATCTCTAAATTCTTTTGTCCTATATCCTGGATGCTATCAGCCACATCAATCCCGAAACAACTAATAGGCAAACCGCGATCAGTACCTGTATTAGATAGTACTGGGCTAGCGAGGCAAAGCCAACCATTCCAGATGTACTGGAAGAACGTTTCGGCCATTTCCGGTTTATATAATCTACGAGCAACTGTTTTAGCAACGCGTAAGTAAGCTTCTCTCGGCGTTTCTCCGTCAAATAGATATCCCCCGGATATAGTCTTCTTGTAGACGTCGTTATCACCCCACGCAGGGTAATCTTTGTTTTTTTCCCAATTTTCATTCCACATATTTATTTATTTATTTTTATTATTACCAAATATCTTCAAAGTCTTCTCCTTCGCCCGCTTTCGAATAATCAGTCGGCCTAGTTGCGAAAAAATCAGTATGGGTAACGCCCCCGGTAAGATGATAAAACCAATCCAAATTACTCGCTGCTTGTTTGTCATACGCAAAATAGTTTCCCAAGTCAACATAACCCAATTCCACAAGTTTTTCATTTGCTCTCTTTTTAATGAAATGTTTAAGATCATTTGAAGATATCCCTTCAATATCACCCATTTCAAACATTTTGTCAATGTACTTTACTTCTAGCTTAACCATTGTTTCGGCAGCTGTTATTATATCTTCTCTGCATAAGTGCAGCAGCTGATCATTTTCTTCACACATGTGTCGGAATAATCTACAGCCCATCTTGCTGTGCAGTGATTCATCCCTTACTGACCATTTCATTTGCTGGCCTATCCCTTTAAGTAAATTCCGTAGCTGAAAAGAATACAAGACAGCAAAAGCAGAATACAAACTAACACCCTCTGCAAAGGCGCTAAATACCGCCAGCGACTTCGCAATACCAACATGAGAATCGCCGCTGTATGCCACCAAGTTATCAAATCTATCTGCCGTAGCAGGCTCATGTAAAAAGGCTTCATAATCTTCTAGTTTTAGTGTTTCATTCAAATAACTATATGCTACAGCATGTATCGTTTCTTGTGATCCGAACATCATAGCCATTTGTTGTATCTCATGCTTTGGAAACCAACCTACAACTTTCTGTGTCCAGTAGTCGGACACTGCACATTCTGTTTGCGCAAAACCTAATAGTATATTTCCTACCAGATGTTTTTCTTTTTCAGTAAGCTTTTCATTCCAGTCTTTGATATCGCTTTGCATTGATATTTCAGTGTGTAACCAAAAAGCTTGCGCTTGTTTTAACCAACCTTCTGTGTAATATTCTGGATACTCAAAAGGCTTGTAAGGTATTCTCGGATTAAATAGTCCCATTATTAATATATTTTTATGTTAAACTCGTTTTGTTTTTTTACTAATTCTTTCCACGATATACGGCCTGTATTCTTCCAAGACCAATTTATCCATTTGTTTATTTGTCTTTCTCCATAGGCTTTTTTAGCTAAGTATTTGTTATATTTATTTTCTTCCATCTAATATAAGTTTTATCATTAGTGCTACGTCTTTTTGATTTTGTGGCTTATATAATGTTCTTGTTTCACCGTTGTTAACCAACCACCTTTTAAATAGTTTCCATCTCAGCGGAAATGATTCGTTAGCTCTACCTTTGCATTCAATTATATAATCATATCCTGTAAAATCTGGTGTATATTTAATGCCAAGTATTTTTTTACAACCCCTATTTACAAATTCGCCCTTGCCGTTAGCTTGCTTTTCGATAGATAAATTAGGTAGTGTAAAGCCGTCTATAATTTGGAATACTTCTACTTCGTACATTTCGTATAGGCCAGCTTCTTTTAATGCTAAATATGTATGCTTCTCAAGCCCTGATCGGAATTGGATCCCGTCCGCACTGGCTTTTTTAGCGCGAACAGGACCTTTCTTTTTTGATTTTTTAAAGCGTTTCATTCTTTACAAAAGTTCCGTTAATCATATTACCTTGTCGCTTGCTTATGACGTTATATGCTTCATCAATACATTCTTCTATAGTTAATCCTGATAGATATGCTAAGTTAGTTAGAACAACAACCATATCACCAATACCGTCTTTTATTTCAGCCTTATCATTAGTTAGCAAAGCTTTGGCAACTTCTCCAGCTTCTTCCATGAGTTTAACATATTGTGTTTTAACATCACCTTTTTCAAATATACCTCTTTCTCTTGCCCATTCGCGTATTTTAGGAAATACACATTTATTGCAAGCAGCTGTAGGTTTGTAATCATACGCATACGTAGGATCATTAACAACTATGCTTTTGAAATCATTTGAACCGGCGCCAGCAATTTGAACTAACTTGTTATTATATATATAAGTTCGTTCTGGATTATACATAGAAACTTTAGCATTTACAATAACTTCTTCCAAATTATCTAAAGTTATTTCAACAGGCTTGCCCTCTACATTTATATTCATTGGCATGTTGCTTGTAATATATTTTTTAAGATTATGCAATGGGCACGGAAATGTTGTTGTTTGATTTGTAACGTTTATTTTTTGTTTAATTTTCATTTCATTTAATTTAATTAGTTCTTGATATGTTTGTCTGTCGATTTTATATCCGTATTCTTGTTGAAACTTTTTTTCATAATTAGAAGCTATTTCCATATCTGGACTAGATAATAAAATTTCAAATTCAGATGTGTCATAGCCTTGCTCGTCAATAACTCTTCTTTGAATATTTGTTGTCATTCCTATTTTTTTACCAAAAACGTGGTAAATATAATATCTTTTGTCTTTCATAATTTAATTGTTTAATTGCCTACACTCAGTGGCGCTTTAATGGCAGGTAATGGATTATACTTAATTAATTTAATATCTTCTGCATCTGGAATATATACTCGACCACTATGCCCGATAGATAAACCACTATGTAATTTTAATGATGGCATAACTCTTCTTGGTCTACTTAAATACTCTTTAGCTTGATCTAAATGATTGTTATATAAATGACAGTCTCCAAGCTGCCCTATTAGCTGTCCAGGGATCAAATTAGAGCCTTTAGCTAACATCTCGAGTAGTAAGCCATACATTGCAATATCGTACGGCAGGCCAAGAAAAACGTCAGCTGATCTTTGCTGCCACATTAAATCTATAATACCATCATTGATATAAACTTGAAAGCCGTAATGACACGGTGGTAAAACCATATCGTTTAACTCGCTAGCGTTCCAAGCTGAAACCATCATACGACGACTATTAGAATCATTGTGTATAGCATCGATAAGATTGTATAATTGATCTACTCCATTAAAGTCACGCCATTGCTTTCCGTACACAGGACCCAGCGTTTCGTCTGTTCTGCCTGAGCGCTCGTAATCTGGTCTCCAATACTTAACACCATTATCTTCTAAATATTTAAGATCAGTTCTACCTTGTAATATCCAAAGCATTTCAGTTCTTACAGCATTAAAGCTTATTTTTTTTGATGTAAGTATAGGAAAGCCTAAAGCCATATCATGCTTAATAGTTCTACCAAACACGCTTTTAGTGCCGGTCCCAGTGCGATCTGACTTATCTTTTCCGCCGTGCAGTATACCAGAAACAAGTCCTTTATATTGTTCTTCAATGTTAATCATTGCTTAATACACTTTTTAATTTTTCCACATAGTTAGCTGCATCCAATAGTTCTTCCTGCAAGTGTTGTAACCACTTTTGTAAATCAGGCACATCCTCATCAAGCGTAATTCCATACTTTTTATATCCTACATTAGATCTGCTTACTAATTGATCACATACTTTTTCAATAATCGGATCTCTAAATTCAATTTCTTTCTTATTCATTTGTTATATTTTTTATAATAATACATATAATATTCATACATTCTTTCCCATATAACACCCTTACCTAGTTCGTCTGGAGCTTCAACCGTTTTAGTATTTATTTGCAATACTAATTTCCATCTTGTAGGTACGCCTGATGTGGTCGGCTTAGGGTATATTTTTATGTTATGACCGATACACCATCGTCTTGCCTTTTCTTCTTGCTCACTGGGATTGTGTGATCCCATTAAACTTTTCTTAATCTTAGGCATTATTCCCAGGGCATATTTTGTTCCTCAGGTTGCGTATGTGGTACGTAACAACCACTGTTCCTTTCCCAAGTAAAGTGACATTCAGCCCCGTTAGTACCTAAGTTTTGAAACTTACACTTTAATACTTTTACTTTAACAGTGTTAGCTTCATAATCTCTGTGTACTAATAAGCCGTGATAACTAGCATCATACCATTCACCACCACCTTTAATAGAATACATTGTGGGTTCTTCAATCTCGCCTGTTTTTTGATTCTTGTACATCTTAGTTGGGTGTGCAACTACAAATACAAGTACATCGTACTTTTTAGCAAAGACTTCTATCTTAGTTAGGTAATCCATTGTATATCTATTGACATCATCACTTACAGCATTTATGTCACGTACCTTATTAAAAGGATCGATAACTAAACATTTAATACCTTTACGTTTAACAAGTTCAGCACCTTTTTTAAGAACAGCTTCTAAAGAATATCGTTCCATATCAATGTGAAAATAATTAGTATTACAATGATCTGCAATCTGGTTCCACTTGTCTGTACCAATATCTTCTTTAGATGGCATACCCTGCCAATGCTTACGCATTAACTTATGAGCGTGTAAAAATGTTGGTACATTTTCAGGCGAAGCGTACGCTGTTTTCCAATTGTAACGTTTGTTATATCCCACAACCATTTGATCGACAAAATCACTTTTACCGGAAGACGGAATACCAGTGACAGTAATAAATTGACCGGTATAAGTAGAAAAGATGTTATCAAAGTTATCAAGCCCAATTTGAAATCCCGGCGTAAAGCCATTGCGTACAAAGTCAGTAACTTCATCTTCAATATCCCTGAACGTTGTAACATTCTCCATTGGTACAGGCTTCGCTCCCGTAATACGCTCTGATAATTTTTCTTTTCCATATTTTTGTAAATATTCGTTTGCGTCTTTACAATCTTCAAACGTTGTTATATAACAAACTTCGGATCCTAATCTTCGTATTAGCTCTGTTTGTAATGCTAGTCCAGCATCATCTGTATCAACAGCTAATATGATCTTTTCTTTGTCTTCAAAATAATCAATACAATTATCAAGATACTCAAGGTTGTTACTATTTAATGTTGCTCCATTAGGTACTGATATTGCATTTGTTATGCCAGCTTCATGTAAGGCTAACACATCCATCTCACCTTCTACTATTATACAATATTCAAAACCAACTGTAGCATCTATATTATAAAATACTTTTTCTGCACCTGATACAAGTTTAAAATTCTTACGGCCATCTCTATATTTGATGTTCGTTAATTGACCGCCCATAAAATAATTAAAGTGTATTGCATTTTCTTTCTTCTGAGTCTGGGGCATATATGTCATACCTTCTGTAACTCTTACTTCTTCTAATGTATCTTTACTGATACCTCTTGATGCAAACCATTCAATAACCTTAGGTGATATTTGTTTCTCAACAAATGGTGCAGGTTTTTCATATACTTTTTCTGCTTTACCTTTACGTTTAAAAGTATGCAGTTGAAAAGGAGTATTACAGTTGTGACATGTACCAATACCTCTTTTCCAATCATAGGAAGCACATTTAGCTTTCTGATTCTTAGGCTTCCGTTTATGAGAACATAAAGGGCATATACCCTGTGACTTCTCCTCTAGCTTGTGCACATTGTACTCATCAATTGCAAAGCCGTTAATTTCACTTACCATTAGTTAAATACTCTTTGTTTAATTATTCTTTTATAGTCTTCAGGTGTTTCTTCTTGAAGTAAATCATAAATGTGTTGAGTAAGCTCTAAATTTTCAGCTTTCAAATCTGCTATGTTATACTCAAGATCTAACAATTTATTTTTATAATATTCTAACATAATATATACGGGTTAAAAAAGGGAGCATACATTTCTATATACTCCCGATAAATTTAATTAGATTAATTTCCTTCTTCTAAGCATTCTGGACAGATGTCGCAATATTCGAAGTCACACTTAGTCATGACCTCGCCGCACATTTCGCATTGCTCTGACACTAGAAAGGTAAATCATCTTCTACTGCAGCCGGAGCTGGAGCAGCTTGTTGACCGCCACCCTCTCTGGGCGCTGCATCTACGTTCGTGCCGTTAGTCCAAACAACTTTTACATTACCTAAGTAAACTTTGTCTGCTTTAGCGTCACGCTCGTCTTTTGTTTGCTCTACAATTATAGGACCATTGTCTCCATAATTTCCAAGCTCATCATTAATTGTAATTGTAATTGGTAGATAACTACCTTTCTTTCCTTTGTAAATCTTTTCTTTAGGAATTGCGGCTAAATTTAAATTAGCCTTCATAATACTTGCCATACTAATACGTTTGTAATTGGTTAAACATTCTTGTTAATTGTTCTTTTGTCGCGCCCGTGTTTCGTCGAATGTTATCAACGGCTTTTACATGAGTTTGGTTTTTATAAAAATTTGATACTGCGGTTTTTATACCTGTCACAGAACAGGTTTGTTTTTGTGTTCTTTTCATTTTAAATAATTTAATTAGATTCATGTGTATTATCTTTTGTTGATCGTATTTAGTCTGCAACTATAATGTATCAATCTTAACATAGTCCTTAAGATCAAACAAAGGATCGTTTATTAGCGTTTCGTACGCTTCTACGGCATCTTTAACTTTCTGCTCGCCTCTATTATAGAATTCTTCAGAACAATCATATATACCTATTTGATGTGTCTTTTTGCATATTACGAGGAACACTAAATCGTATCCGAATATCTCTTTATATATGTACGCTTGACTATCGTAATTGTATATGTTAGCACTCTTTTTAAATCTACTAATATCACCAGTGGTTTTTATATCCACTAGCAAGGCTTGGTCTTTGTTAATGCAATCAGCTTTGCCTTTCCACCAGGTGTTATTTATTTTTTTGATACCAGGTTCTTCGTATATAACCTGTTCGCCTTCTAATAAAGATTGACATACTGAATTGTTTTTAATCTTGTTAATCATCTCGTTGCATTTGTCAACTTCTTTACGCAAGATCATCATCTTGCCATCGTTATCTGCAACATCTTTTTTGTACACTTTAGTTACTCTGCTAGTAGCCTCTGATATTGGATAGTTAGCTTCTAACTTTTCCGGCTCTAGTATTGCAGTGTGGATATAACCTCCAAGTACAAAATTTATATTCTGTTCTGTTGGTTTACCAAACTGTTCGGGATCATTAAGCAGCTTATATATGTCGGAGTTAGATCTATATTGTTTACCTATTCCATCATAGTATTCTGCATCGTTTCTAAGTAATTCAATTACTTTTTTCTGCTCAGCTTTAGTCATTTACTCTCTGCTACAGGAATTAGTAATTAAATCTCCATCTACAAAATAAGAATACTCTTCGCAAAAGCATTCACCGTCTGTAGGTGCATATTCATAAACAGAATACTCTTGACCGTTTAAATATGTTGTTTCAATACAGTTACCTGGGAAACAAGAAACTACCGTTAACGCTAATAATAATATTGCTTTTTTCATAATTATAATGTTTCAGTGGTTACAGGCGCTGCGTCCTTTAATGCTTTCTTAATTGCAGGTGTCATATCGTATTTAGCCGCTATCGCTGCAATATCTCCTCCTGCTTCAACAAACTTAATTGCTTTAGCAAACAAAGGATCTTTCTTAGATGTTAATGTAGCTTTAGCTTTTTTACCGCTGTGGTCGTTAGACGCATCGGCATCTGCTGTATCATCAATAAGTAATAGATTGCCTAAAGCATATTTTTTACCATAAGACGAAGCTGCACCGTACTTTTGAGGCATTGACATCCCCTTAGACATTAAGTCAACGCCAACAATACTGGAAGCGTGTATAGCAAGGTCGCTATCACCATCAAATATAGATGCTGTTGTTTTAATTATCGGAGGATCAAAACTAATCATCTCCTCGGATACTGTAACAGTAACTTTGTGCTCTAATAAGAACGGTTTAATAGCTTCCAATATATCTTCTGCAGCCCGGTAATGGTACTTACCAAATCCATTATATCTGGATTTTTTAGCCTTCAGCTTCGCCTGTATGTTAGCTAGTTTTTGGTTTAAATTTAATTTCATTTATATAGTTTTTATTGGTTTAAATACTTTGGTGTTATATATATAATTACACACTTTTTAAATAAACTACGCTTTATTTTTAATTATAAATTAAAGTAAATCAGGTAGTTGCGTGTCATTTGTCTTGTCAATTAATTTGTCTATAGCTTTACGTTTTATCTCTGATATGCGCACGCCTTTCTTCTTGTAAGATCCATCGATGCCCAGTATCTCACAGATTTCAACAGCATCATGTTTATTGCAGTCAAGCCCATAACTTAGCCTTATAACTTCTCTTTCACGATCTGTTAAATATTTTTTAGTTAACGCTAAAAGATACTCGTTTAAAAAATCTATATTATATTCTTTTGAGTCATCGGGTATTTCAAGTTCAAATCCTGATTCACTATCATTGTTTGCTTTAAAGTCACCAATATATAATGACTTTGATTTACTTATTAAACTATTAACAGCTGGATCTTTGGAACCTTTACGTATCTCAGTGATCTTCCACTCAGGCACCTTGATGTCACCCATGTTATGATTAATATATCTTCTTATCGTTCCCTTAATTCTTTTTGATAGAAAAGATTTTAAAGTTTGTTCTACATTTTTAGACTCATTTAGTACTACCCAATCTATTTTATCTATAGCATTGATTAATCCTACATGTCCTGACTGTATTAAATCATTTATAGTTAATACACCAATCGCTTGATGTGATGTAGCAAATTTACGCGCTAGGTTTTCCGTTAAAGGCATGAACTTAGTTATAAGTTGATCTCTGGTGTACTCATCCCAAAATAGACCAGGTAAATTATTTAATGTACGTTTAAGATCTTTTTGGTATCTTACGTAGTTACTTATATTATATTTCTTCATTCTGTATTTTTTTGTATGCCTCTGTCATAGATTTATGATTAGAGTAATACTGATTATTTATTTTACGCATCCAAGCATCAAACTTACTAGCTGTTGTTGGCCATTCGATGTCTTGATTTACTTTATCATTTGAATTCATATATTATTATTTTTAAAACTTTAGCATAATACCGCATAGGTTTGTCATAAAAACACGTGATTATATATGTATACTTAAACAATTTAAATGTTAGTTTAATATTTATTTTTTACTAAAAAATATAACATCTAGTTTAAATATCCATAATAATTTAGCGGTAGTTATATTCATATATTTTCTTTAAGTCTTTTAATCGTTGCAAAAACGTTCGCCGCTCTTTTATAGTCTTCAGTCTTTTCATAATACTTAAGCAATAAATTTAGCTCTTTAATTTGTTCTTCATTACTTGGTAGCTCGTGAATAAACTCTTCGTTCATTGCTTTAGCTTCCGCATCAAAACGTTTAAACAACTCTTCTACAATTAAGTCTACAATCTTTTGCATCTCTTCTTCTGTCATACTTTAATTTAAGTTTACAAGTTCATATTGTCCTGATTTTATTTTATCTCGTGTTGACTCGATGTATTCGCCTAAGAATTCATTGCGATACTTACCAGTAGTGCGCGAGTAATCCCAAGTGTTTTCGTCAAGTTGTACTTTATTGTCGTGATCACGGAAAGCGATCGTGCTGTTATAGCTCTGAAAGTATGTGCCTTCTGGTGTATATATTATAAACTGATTAGGGGCAGGATTACCACCCCTTGTATACATTTGTCTTACTTTAGTTTTCATTTTCATCTGGTATTACATTAAACATATCTTCTACTCTGCAGAAAATTTCATCACCTATTTCGTGCACGCCATTGTATTCTATGTGACTCAACGTAAGTCTGTTGTCGTAGTCTATTTCAAAATCATAATCGTATGCATTGGAGTCAGTAAAATCTAGGTTGCTTATAGCTTCCTCAATAGCATCACTTAGCTCATTTAAAAACTTTTTTGTAATTTTAGGTCGATTAATAACACTTAGTTTATGCTCAGCATCTTTGAGGTCTTGCTTTAGCATTTCAGTGTTTTTGTTGAACGAGTCTAGCGATTGAGTTAGCTCATCTACTTTTAGTTGTAATTGTTCTTTAGTCATTTCCATATTATATATATTTAGTTATTATTCAATTGTATTATCTATTAGTGATCGTGTTTAGTCTGTAAGTTTAAATTCAAACTTCATTCGTATATGTTTACTTACAAAGCTTCCAACTGAATGGGCAGTCTGTAATCCACGCCATACGTGGGTTGGTACATCAAAGTAAGTGTAAGTCGCACCGCGATTAAACATTACCATTAGTTCTTCTTCTCGGTGTTTATACTGTGCATAGACTACCGCTTCTGATTCTACGATCAGGATTTCTTTAGTTACTTTACTCATAGTTTTTAGTATTTATATTTAATATCACTTATTCCTCGTACTATTATTTCATCTGAATGGTCACAGTACATTATTGCCCATTGTCGCGCTTCATCAAGCGTTTTTTTCAGTATGAATGTTACTTCATCTGCATTGTAAATCATAAATTTTCTCATAGTTAGTCGAATTGTTCGTGATTAGTGTATAGCGCTTCCTTGTTTAGGTTAGCGCAATTTTGTTTTTCGTTGATATAGTAATTACGATAAGCAGCTACGGAATCACCTGAAACTTTATATTCGTCTGGCATGCATTGAGGCATCTCAGTCAAACCGATATCAAAGATCGGACCAGGTGTGTGACATAATACGTCTTCACACTTACTTATGGTCAGGTGCTTTTTTCCGTAACGCTTAGTATATTCGTCGCCAAGAGCTAACATGTGAAAGTATAGCCATGCATAGTTTTGTTTAGATTGTCTGGTCCACACAGCGCTCGGATGGTTCTTGTGTGTTAGTTTGTAAGGGACATCTATCTCACTGTCAAGCATGTGATGAGCGGAGCATAATAGTTGTGCTGACTCAAGTATCATCTTGACGACGTGTTTGTTGTATTGTTTTTCAGCTGCAATATAGGGATCGCTGTTTAAATAAAATATATTCATAGTTATTAGATTTTGTATTCAGTTATATTATCATTAAGCTATCGTAATTAGTCTGCAACTGGTATTACTTTTTGTGACACATTGTCATATATTGCTAATTGTTTGTTAAACTTAGCTATTTTCATTGCGTCTTTTAGATTATTAACGCTAAGATTGTAGTCAAGGTAATAAACACCGTCTTGTTTGTCTAACCAACCGCCAAGTAATTCATGGTTGCTATTGAATGCATCGTCAACTACTTGCCAAGTATCTTTTAAATATAGTGACGGATTTTTACCAGTGAAAATATTTTGTATGCTAATGGTATATCTTTCAACTCTAGTTTTGTTTATGTTGTAAGTAAAATCAGTTTGTGCATTAATTTTGTTAACAACATCTTGTTGCGGTGTTATATCTTGTAATCTTCCCATTTATTCTGTCATTAGTTGTAATACTTTGTTATATGCGTAGTCCATAGCGTCCATAAATTGATCTTCTTGTAGGTCCTCTACTAAAGCGTCCGGCATTTGCCATGATATTGTTTCACGTAAGTGGTCTTCAATATAGTACGCAACAGAGTCTGCTAAAACATCGAGTTCGTTTTTTTGGTGTTCAGTTAGTATCATAGTTAGTTTCGTAGTGCATAGGCTGCGCCTATAGCTAGGTTAGTAATAAATTTTTTTAGTTTAGTCATAATATTTAATTTTATATTCATGTTTATTATCAATTGTCAAGCGTATTTTATCTGCAACCTTAGTATCTCTTGTTTTTAGGTCGATCGTCTTTTACGTAGGTTAAGCCGTTGAGGTTGAACCACTTAGATATACCTTCTTGTTCACCGTCTTCGCTTACTAAGAAGCCGAATGAGTTAGGTAGTTCGCCAACAGCGTATGCTCTGTAGCCTACTCCATTTAATATAATATTTTTATTTACTCTGTTAAATTTAATTGTATTCATAGTTATTTAGTATTTAGTGTTAATTCCTTCAACAAAGGATTTGTTAGTTAATTCAACGCACATTTCGTATAGACTGCATCTAAGCAGTACATCGTCGCTATTTGGTATTAGTTCATTAATTCGTTCAAAAGAACGTTGTAAGGGTGATAATTCTTTGTTCATAGTTATATATTTTTAGTTACATTTATATTATCTTTTGCAGTGCGTATTTCGTCTGCAAGGTGCTGCATATTCGTCACGAGATGAGATCGCAGAGTGGTATGCCCACATACAGCTGTTTATGAAGGCGTGTTCCGGTACATTCCGTTGCTCGTAGGCAAAAGTGTATAACATTTGCTTGTAGAAGTCGGTTAAACCTCGATCGCTTACACACCAAGATTCCTTGAAGCACTCATACTCGTCGCCTTGCATGAAGTTTAATCCCATTACTTTACCATCGCGGTCATACTCTATGTACATCCATCTGTCGTTATCATTACACCATTGGTGCACTACTCTATCTAATTCTTGCATAGTATATATTGTTTATTAGTTACATTGTTATTATCGATCGGTGTGCGTATTTAGTCTGCAACGTTCCATCCGTTATTTTCATCTAGTGCTTCATCGTAAGGTGATACCATCCACTGTACATTACTGGTGTCGTGACCTAGTTTTTCCATATACTCTTCGGGGTATTCCGGATAGTCATTGTATAGTGCTTTGTCTATGTTATATTTATACACTTGCATGTCATTAAAATCTAAAACCCATAGGTACACGTATTCTTTGGTTTTCATAGTTATA
>Ga0098042_1000359_pt1 | contig 17653 bp, 15 predicted proteins | sample 9_EtaG_FD_75066 | JGI IMG/M metagenome (GOLD analysis project Ga0098042, IMG submission 75066) | Marine viral communities from the Subarctic Pacific Ocean - 9_ETSP_OMZ_AT15188 metaG | ecosystem: Environmental > Aquatic > Marine > Oceanic | place: Pacific Ocean | collected 2015-01-10
CACTTGCAGGATCAATAAACTGCATACTACCATTTTTAATACCTGCTTCTATGTCTTCTATACTTAGAGCATATATAGGAGTTCCGTCAGTTTCAAAGCCTGTAACTTTAGATATAGAAACACCATCACTGTTTCGTAAATTAAACAGCTCTGGGTGCATGGTGTTGTTTATAGATTCTAAATCCCCAGACTGCAAGTCTCTATTGCCAGCGTACATAAACTTATACCCCTCCATAGAGGCGGCGTTCCACATAGTACGGTTGTTGTTAGCAAATACATTGTACTGATTTGCTACGTCTGCAGAAAAACCCTCCTCGTCAAAGCCCACAACAACAGGTTGAGAAATGCCTGGTATAACTTGCGTTTCTTGATACCCTCCTTGCGAGGCGCTTAAGCCTTTTTTAGTAGCAAACTGCGAGTTATATACATCAGCTCCTACTGCACTACCTAAAAACTTATAATCACCTACTATAGATCCTGTTTCGTAAAACAGATTGTCTGCATTAGATGCCGTTATTCCAGAGTTGAAGTAATCTTTTGCGTCAGCACCTTGCCCAACCATAACGACATTATTTTGCACAGTATATACAGGAGGCATAGAATACTCGTTAATAGCATTTATGTTAGACTCTAAAAGCCCTGACTCAGCAAGCTCAGTGTTGCCTTTTATCTCAGCGGTTTTTTTAGCTATAAACTCCGTCCCAAACTTAGCGTCTTCAACAATGCTTAAGTATTGATTTTTAGCCTGTACAAAAGCAGCTTCGTTAGCACCGCTAGGATCTAACTCAAAATTTGTAGCAGCTTCCTGATAGATATCTAAAGCTAATTGTGCTGCACCCTGATACTTTTGATTGATTTGTCCTGGTACAGCCTCTCCTGCTGCGCCCATTGGATTTAATGCCTTCATCTTAGCGTCCCTTTGCGCAGCTCTTTCTTGAGCTACAGCAAGGATGGGGTTGGCAAATTGCTCTGCAACATTTCTTCCGATAGCCCCGTAGTCTATGTTGGGGGCTAAAAACCCTGTTTTAAATCGTGTACCTTGTTCAGACATCTCTTTCGAATCTTAGTAATAATTTTAGTAAATATTTATGCAGTGGACTATCACCTTCCTTTGCTAACTTAAATAATCTTTCAGACTGCTCTGGGTTGAATACATACTCACCCCCAGTAAGCTCCGCCTCCTTCACTCCGCTTTCCTCATCGACAACAGCTTTTTTGTTTGTGTCGTGATCGAACTCTCCTTCTGTAACAAATGGAGCTTCTTTAGTTTTACCACCAACTCTGTAACCCACCATGCCTCCGTCTTCCATTAAAACTCCGACAGTACCTCCAACAACACCTGCAATACCTCCAGCTACGTTAGCAATATTTTGTATTCTTTGCTGCTCAGCTTGCGCTACTTGAGCCTCTGCTAAAGCTTTAGCATCGTATCCAAACTCTATATCTCTTGTGCTACGAGCTTCTTGCAACTGAGTACTTCTTTCTTCAGCAGCACCTAACTGCATAAGAGCTTCGGATTGTAGCTTCTGTTGAGTAAGAGCTTCTTCCCTTTGCGACCTTTGTGCTTGTGCTGTAGCTCCAGCTAAAGCACCCAACCCTCTAGCACCAAACTGTGTAGCAGCTTGCGCTGTAGTAGCTAGCGATCTGTTTATATCATCCATCCTCATCTGCAATAACCTTTGATCATACGCTCCTTTAACACCCTCGTAGTATGCTGATGGTGTAGCTAGAGATGGTTGCGAAGCTCTAAGGTCTGATAGCTCTTGTAAAGCAGTATCTAAATTTGCTGATGCTTTAGCTTCTAGCTCTTCTTGATTTAACATACCAACAATACCACCTACAAGTTGGCCTACGCCACCTGCTGCTGTGCCTATTGCTGAAGCTTGTCCTTGTGATAATTGTGACATAATTTATTTTTTATCTTGTGATGGAACTGATGAATTGTTATGTAAAGGAGAAGACTTGTACACCATGTTTACAGCAAACAACTCTACTGGTGTAGTAGCTGTATTTGTCAAAGCAACTTGAGCATGATAGTCTCTCATTTTATCTCCGTTTATACTAGCCGTTGATACAGCCATAACTGTATCGCCTGCTGAAAGGCCAGAAACAGTACCACTAGCGGTAATCTGTTTTCTGCCAGATACAGAAGAAATGTTAACACTAAGATTTGTTTCCGATGAACTTTCTAATTTAAACAAGGCGTCTGCAATTCCAAATGGCAAGTTACTAATTTTTGAAGTAAACGTTATGGTAGATCCACTAACAGAAGCAACTTGACCTAACACAACTTTATGAGATGTATTAGTAGTAGAGTTTGATGTAGCGTCTTTTTCTATTTGCCTGTAAAATAAACCTTCTCTTTGCTCAAACTCTGCATTAGCCATAGTGCCTGTAGTTTGATTTGTATTAGAAACTACAGCATCCCAAGAAAAGTTACCCTCTAAACTCATAGCGTCATATACCTTTACATCGCTAGGATTAGCTCTAGATACTAGCGTAAGTGTAGAATTGTTTTGAACTCCATAAAAGTTGTTTCTAGTTTCGTTAACATTGTGCCTGTGCATAACACCACCAAGAAAAGAGAAAAATCTATCATGAAGTTTCTCATACATTTCTGGTTGAAAAGAGTAAAACGTCAACCAAAACTCTTTTGTTGTAGAATAAGCTATCGTTTCTGCTGTTACATGACCGCTTGTCGATGTTAGCGTTAGGGATATAGAAGATCCGTCAGATTGTTTTGTTACAGATGACGGTAAATTAACACTACTGTCTTTTAAAGAAACTGTAGCTGTACCACCTAAACTGCTATTGCTTGTAGTAAGTTTTACCTTGATGCTACTTGTAGAACTTCTTAAAGCACTATCAACAACACAGCTTCCTCTATCAGCTAGTTTATCTAAAACAATAACGCCATTACCAGAGTGATCCCACTCTTGATCTTCTAATTGAAAGTTATCTGAAAGTTTTTCCCAAGTGCTGTTACCTCCATCTTTGAAAATAATATCGCATAAAGCATCATTAAAAGTAGTAGTGCTAGACTTAGAAACATTACTTAAAGTTCCTCCATTAACTGAAGGCACATCAATTCTACGTGTGTCTATGGCTTGTACAGTAACGATATACTCGTCATTGTCTGGATCTAATCCGCAAGGAATTTTTGCAGTTTGGCTTACAGAGTTTATGTCAGAAAATTTAGTTCCGAAATAAGAATCCATATTATTTGCGCTTATAAGTTTTATTCCTTTACCACTTATTTCTACAACAGCGCCCTTTGCGACATCGCAAAAGTATATTTTACCAAAACGCTCCACTACGCTTTCTGGCTGTTTTCCTGGACCGTAGTCACCACCATAAAAAGTTTCTGTACCCATAACATTCATGGATGTTACAAGCTGTCCTCCGCCAGCATCTTCAATAAGTGTACGCCCTATAGGTGTGCTAGAAACTTTGTTTTCTTGCATTACCATAAGAGTTTCACTGTTGTCTAGCATAAAGCATATATCCCCATCACGACTATTGTAATCTTTAAATGGAAATAAAGATGGGTTGAAAGACGATAGGTTTAGTCTACTAGAATCTAAAGCAAACGCATCGCTATACGTAACAGAAGAAGTCCTTTGTATTTCAGCTTGCTCTGGCATTTCTACATGTGGTCTTCCTATAGCAACAGCCTTAGAGTCGAAAAAATCGCTAACTGACTCGTCTTCAATGTAATACCTTTTATAAAACTGATCAGAAGGTTTAGCAGGGTTTGGTTGGTTGTTAATAACAGAATCTCTGACATTAGATAAAAGACTTCTTCTTCTAAAATATACATCCCCAAAAGTTAAAGTGATAGCCCCAAAAAACATTCCATTAGCACTGTTTAAAGGTATGCTTTGCCCTATTAAAGATGCCAATGGTTGAGGTAAAGTTGGTTGGAAATTGTATGTAAAACCTCCGCCCTGAACAGGAAAAACTTGAGTGATAAAAACATTTTGATTAGCTATTTGTTGAAAAAAAACTTGATCTCCTACATACAACCTCTGATTACTAAAAAATGTGTTATCTGAATTTACAGTTAAAGGAAACGGATCAGGGCTTGTGTTAGGCCTATCTCCTGCGTGTGTTCTTACACCATTTACTTCTACTATATCAAATGCTTTTCCTACCTCATAAAAGATTTGATTTTCTACTTGAGACTTAGGTCTGTAAATTTCTACAATACAATCATTATGAAAAAAATCTGTGTTTGCTGCTACAGAAGCAGCATTAAAATTATTGATTCCCTCATCTCGTATACCTAAATACCACCCTGTTCTTCTATAATTATTTTCGTTATCTAAAACACTATTTGAGGACAAACTTATTGGGTTCGTTTCATCATCAGGAAAGTACTTGTAAAAGCTTATAGGAAACTCTGCTAGCGGTCTAATTATATTTAGATTACTATCTAAGCATTGCAAAATACGCAACATATCGCCCTCTTTATATTCATAAGAAAGCAACGATCCTTTTGATTCTTTATGAGAATTATTTTTCCCCTCCAAAGCCCTCATAGAAAGATAAATTGTTCCTTGAGTAGCATTAGCTAAAGCAGATTCTATAGGCCTAGTAAGAGGAGCTGAATCCCCTGCGCCAGTTGGGGCTAATGGATCAGAGTATGTTTCTGTCTTACCTAAAGCCGCCTCCATAATCGATGTATGAAGTATTTTTTCATACGTTGTATTTTTCGAATATACAGGCGCCCATTTGCTAGCCCAGTAAGGAGGATCGTGAAGTACTTTTATATCTATATGTGTCTTCCCGTTATTGCCAAACCTGTCTTCTTTTCCAAAATGTGATACACTAACGCTATTTAATTTCTGAACTGCTGACGGTCTATTTTTTTCATCATAGTAAACTATCCCAAATTCATGATCTGCACCCGCTTTAAATGAAGGTCCTGAAATACCGTCTTCTGTAACATAATCTATACTAGAAAATGCTACACTAAAACCTTCATATCCTGTTACTATACCATTAGAAAAACTATCTATTAGGGTATGCGAACCGTTATTTGAAGTAAAGTTTTGACTTCCTATATTGATTGGAACAAACTGAAGATTATCATAAAATTGAGCTAGTGGCTCTGCTGTTTGTAAAATAGCATCTGAATCAAAAGCTGTTTCTGCAAATCCAAAACTAAAAAACTCAAGTAACGCCTGACCAAAAGTTTGATCGTCCTCAACAGCCGATACAGAATAGATACTCCCTGGTAAACTACAGCTGTTAATAGCAAGATTACTTTCAACAACTCTTATGTGAAATCTAACTTTATCAACCCCGTTATCATTAACATAATGTCCTTGATAAAGCTCAAATGTAATAGGGCCATCTATATTTAAGTGTACGGATTGAAGCAACAGATTTGTGAAATTAACTATCCCTCCTTGATTGACTGTTGATGATATAGAAATTTCTGGTGGTAAATCATCCGAAGTACCCCGTGCATTTATTCCTTCACCTTCAAAAAGCGCAATACCCGTAAGACCATTTAAAGAGTTTGCTATTTTGTTAGCAAAATTTTCTATTGTACTATTTCCTCCTCCAGATGCACTTGATGTAAGGAAAGATACTGTTTCAAAATTTATACCGCCTTGAGGCGTTAAGCTGTTTATGCAGCGATCTGGGCTTGAAGAGCTTCCTTGATCGTAACTTGTTAAAAAATTAAATTCAAATGAGCTTGGTAAATTATTATACCCACTTGGAGTTTCAATAAATCCTGGATCATTACCATCTTCATTAACAAAATTTGCTATGGCAGAAAAACCTCCAGAGTCGTTACTAAACAAACCCATAGCTAAAGAATCACAAATGACACCTATACTACAAACAAAATTTCCTGCTGGTATAACAGCTAAATCAGAAAATTCACTTATGTCTATATCAACTGTAACTGGAGCGGTTGTAGGTGCAGAAGATGTAAGAGCGCTATTGTTTGCATTTGGCGTTGATAGAAATTGAGAAAAAGTATTAGAGGGAAATGATAAATTGCTTTGAGCAGTAAGACCTTTAAAATACTTATATACCGTATCTTCATCTATAGTACCGTCAGCCCCAAAACTTTCTAAAAGCAAGGCTTCATCTGCAGTGATATTAAAGTCTTGTGGTGTAGTATTATACAAAGGGTTAATATCAACTCTAGCTTCTATGTTATCAAAGCCCTCTAAGTAATTGCCATAAAATAATCTGTTGTTACTTATTGCTTGTGCAAAAGCTCTTCTAGGCACAGAATCAAATAATTTATTAGCTTCCTGATCAGGCAAAAAAGTGTATATCCCATCATTAGTAAAGTCTATAGTTTGAGTACCAACTATATGATCTACCTCATCAATTCTAAAAAATGCACCCTCATTATTACGTCTAGCAAAAACTCTAATTTTTTCTATTGGAGCTTGTAATCCAGTAAGAGTAAGTCTTAGTGTATTATTTTGATTTTCAAAAAAGTTTTGCGTTGTAATGTTGTGAGCCATGTTAGTTCTACTAACAGTAAGCTCCGAGTATTGTGATAAAGCACTTACCTCTCCGTCATCATACACATATTGATATGCAAACTGAAAGCAGTTGTTTTTTAAAGCGTTAGAAGAAATACCTTCTATACTTAAAAACTCAAACGTAATAGGAGTTTGCGGAGCAGCCTTACATACAGTCAAATAATTGTCTGCTGTAGCAGTATTATCTACACCTGCATCATAGTTGTTTTCTAAAGCTTTGGTAGCATTTATCTTTCGTGGTTCGTTTCTGTTATCTGTAAAATACAGAAGGTGCTCCCCAAACTGATTTATAACCACATCAGCTTTAATAAAACTACTCAAAGAAAAGTTTAACGCACTATTTTCATATATCTTGATGTATGTATTTGTAGCATGGCTATAATGATATATACCATGATTGCCGTTTGAGTTGTATAAAAAAAAGTATATGCATTTACCAGCTTCTGAAGCAACTGATCCTAACACACTATTCGTGCCAGTAGGATATGCTTCGCTAAGTCCCGAAGCTGCTATAGCAGTGTTACCAAGAACGTTTTTTAATATACCTTGATCTCCATCAGACTCATGAGATACACGCACATTAAGTGCGTCTGACATTTCTATACCTTTAATAAGCCTAGCATCCTCATCTTTATTGAGGTACTGCGGTATGAGTTTATCAATAGCCATTAATACTTAGGTGCTTGTTTAAAGTTTTTACGAATAGTTTTAAGAGCTTCCTCTTTGCTAAATGCTTTTAGTCTAGCGTTAGCTTTTCTACGCTCGTTATAGTACTCTGAGCGTGCCCTAGCCTTCTCAGCCATGGGGACACTGCTTTTCCTTTCTATAATCTTGTAGTATATATATGATCGCAAAGCTTCCTCTGCCTCTATATGTACAGTAGGATTTACAGATCTAGCTTCGTCAGCAATATATTCTATAACAATTTCGTTAACACTACTGTTAGAAGAAAACTCTATTCTGTTTTGATCAAGGTTGAGTCTATACTCCCCCTCGTAAAACCCTCCGCCTAAACCGTAGATCTGACCTATGTTATTTTGGTATATATAATTAGAAAACACAATAAAATCGTCAGCACCGAATACACCACCAGTGGCTATACTGCTTTTAGAATCTACTCTATCAAATACGCCGTCTCCATCGCTATCAATAGAATTTCCTGCTGCATCAGTTCTATAAGCTTGAGAGTAGTTGATGTTTTTGTTTTCCCCAAAGACATGCACAAGTCCATCGCTACCTACGATACCTACCTTTACTAAGCTTACAAAGTCGTCAGGCAAATCAACAGTATTGTTGGTTCCTGCTGAAAGCTTTATCGAGCGTACTCTCTGCAACAAATCGAAACCCATTTCTCTAATACCACGCAAAGCGTAGTTATGGATAAGAGTATCTGAGGCGTTGTTTGCGTAATCGTCACCCTCTAGTGTAAGAACAAAGTCATTGACTACTTGATCTACTGTAACTAAATTTCTTGCCATCTCTTATCGTCTTTGTTGTGTTTGTTGTCCTCCTGTAGCGTATGCATATACATCTCTATCACGAAGGTTTACTCCTATAAGTTTACCCATCTCTAAAACTAACTCAGAGGTATAGTGTTCTGGTAACTCAAAGTCTACTGAAGATGAAGCATTGAAAGCCTCCTTACCATTTTGAATTAAAAAACCAAATGTCGGTAGAGCAACAGTTCTTGCTCCAGTCGTAGGATCTAACCCTTCTGGCTGCTTGTAGTATCGCATTGTAATTCTGTTTACGCTTGTCGGGAATACAGTGATTGTATCCCTCACAAGCGCAACAGGCTTTGACTTAGTAGGGGCAGAGAGGGTACTTAAAAGTATTCTGTCGATCTTCTCTTCGTCATACACCGAATCTATCATAACAGAGTTTGTTACGTCGAGAAGGACATCACCAAACGTCTTAAGGCTAATCAGTCTAGCAAAGTCGTCAGGCTTAGCAAACGATCCACTTGCCTTAGTGATGTTTGTCTGTACAGAAAAGACAGCGAGGTCTTCCTTAATCTGTTTACTTCTAGACTTATCTCTTGCAGGATCTACGTTTCTTTTACGTAAAGCCTCTACATTGGTAAGCTCTTGAAATAGCCTGTTAAAAATATTCTGTTGTGCTATAGGAGCAAAAGAGTTGAACTCCGTAGGAGTAACAAACCCTCGCTCATCTTTGTTAGCTAAATCGCTTAATGCGTTGTATACCTCTCTTACGCTTGCCATTACATTTATAGTTGTATGGCAAATATAAGAAAAAGGGAGCAGTGCCCCCTTTTCCCTTCAGCTATGAAGAAATGAAATGTATTTAAGCAATCTCTTCGAGTTGCCTGTTTATTTCATTGAGAACAGATGAGCCCTTGTCTGTTAAACAAAAGCGTGTCATGGTATCAATTGCATCCTGTCCTACAGGGACCGAAACTACGAGTTTTCCTGTATCTGACCAAACAATTACACCCTTTTTTTCTGATATGATCTGGAAGTCCAGGGCTTGCATGACGCTAGTTCGTGCGTGAACAAGTGGATTGTCGAACATCTCGATAAACGTCTGTGGCTTTTTCTTAGCGTATAATACCAAAGCTCTTTTTACCTGCAAGTCTTTTTGATTCGTATTGATTTTCAAAGACATAGCTACAGGCAGTAGCTCTTCTATAGGTCTAGCTTTAATAAGCGATATAGCATCGTGTATCAAAAACTCGTCTTCTATTTCTTTTTCTACGTCTACTGTTTTATCTATAAGCTTAAATGCCCCACCACCATTCGCATGATTGTCTGGGTGCTTATCTAAATATTCTTTAAGTGTAGGTTGATCGTAACGAACAAGAAGCATTTTGTTTCTAAAAATAACATGCTCTCTAATAGCTTGATCTGATTGCTCGTCTACATAAATAGATGGCTCTCCTGGGCAGTATCTAATTGCTCTTCTTTGCCCTGTTTCCTTATCAAATACAGTAAGCCTGTTTGCTCTTAGTTTAAAAAACACACCTCCCTTACCGCCGATAGTTTCATACAGCTTAGGTAACTTTTCTTCATTAGGAAGTGTTCTTTTGATTGTAGACTTCTTAGCTTTTACAGCTTTTTTTGGCGCTGCCTCTGGAGCAGGGCTAGTCTCTTTGCGAGATATAGGACGGCCTCGCTCTACCGTAGTTTTTTCTTGTGTCATAATTAAATCGTATTAAATTAAAGAGAAAGTGGGGAGAGCCATTCCCTCCCCCTTTCAAAAATAGATTGCCTGTTACGAAACAGCAGCAGAATCAGAAGTATTCAGGATGCTAACAGCCGTTACTTGCTCAACATCATAGTCTGAATTAACATCATCAAATTTAATAAATGCAGTTTTAGACTTGTTCATAAGCGTAGCAATACGCTCAGCAGCCGTAGGGATGCTTGCGTTTGCTACTGTAAGAGTAACAACCAGCTTAGGGAAAGCCTGCTTCGAATCGCTACCCGACTGAAGAGCTTCCTTGTCCTTCGCATCATCGAAGTACAATTTTAAACCTCCGTTGGTAGCAGCCATCTTAGTCAACTTATGCTGTGGAATTACCACATAATCATTGTGCGTTGCAGCAGCATTTTCTGTAGCAGTATCACTATCGATAGCGCCTGAGTGAAATATAAATGTTTTCATATGTTCTAGCAATTAAAAGATTAAACAGTACCTTGAATAAGAACGTGCTGATTAGCAGATCTTGTTACTAGACAACACTCTGAACGGTAGTGGAACTTAGCGATATCTTGTGTATCGTTAGTGAAACCAAGAACGCCACCACCAGTTACCCAGTGCTCCATCTCACGGTTGTAACCGCCAGCAGCCTTGAAGTTCATTTCTAGAGCAGGAGCTCTTTCACCTGAACGTGGATCTACTACGTTAGCAAGAGGAATCATTACACCAGCACATAGTCTGTTGTGAACATCGTCATTACCAAGAAGTGTTGGATCGTTAAGAAGCTTGAAGCTGTTCTTGTGGAACGTGTATCCGCCACGAGAGAAAGACTTAAACCCAAGGTTTAGAGCCATGTCTCTGTCGTTGTTGAAAGCTCCGAAGCTTGCAGCAACACCTGCAGTAACGTTAGCACCAGCACCAGCGCCAGCAACCATATCGTCAAGAAGAAGGTCTTGGCGAGTAGCTGAGTAAACAGCATATTCAGCAGGACATCCGTTCTTATCCATCTCCTTAATTAGAGCATCTAGGTCAGTAAGACCAGCAGAACCGATAAGGTCTGAAGTTACCATACCACGATCTTCTAATGCTGAGAAGTATCCCTCAGTACCGTCGATATCAGTGATACCGTTTGAAGTATCGATGTTAGTTACTTTTTGTCCCATGAGCATAATCATCTCACGCTTATCCATAAAGCGCTGACGAGTATCCATCTCAGACTTGATGTAGTAACGGAAATCTCCACCACCTACGTCGATGTAACCGATGTTAGTAGCTTGTGATCCAGAAACCTCAAAAGACTCCTTTACGATAGCGTAAGGGTTAGTTCTCTTAACAACGTTAGACTCTAGGAAACGATCTGGTTGATCAGAACCTTGAGCAAACATGTTACCGATAATAGGCATCGTGTATGTCTGCTCATCAACTAAAGCTACAGTTGGGGCAGCAGCACCGTCAGCAGCGTTAGCTCCAAGAAGAGGCTTAGTAGTAAAACCTGTTGCAGTAGCAGCAGTAACTAATAAGCGGTCAACACCGTTGATAAGAAGAATATCTCCTACACGACAAATAACTTGAGCAGAAGAAGCATCAGTAAAAGATCCTCCATCAGCAGTAGCAACTCCGTCAAAGATTAATCCTCCAGCAATATCTGTAAGGTTAGTTGCTTGAGCACCTCCATCTTTGTCAACAGCACTAGCAATAGTAGCAGTTTGTGTTTGGTGTAGACGAGCTTCCTCGTAGTACTGAACATTATCAGCAGTACCATTTGACTTGATAGCTCCAGTCATTTTTAAAAATCCAGAAATGCCTTGATTACCGAAAGACTTCGATAACTTAGCACGTACGTCTGGGGCGTTTACTTCATCAATGAAGTCGAACAACGAAGTATACTTCGTTGGATCTGCTAAATTATACAGGTTGTTATTGATGCCTTTAGGGGCAGAGCTAAACGTACCTGTAGATTGTGAAATAGCCATGATTTACAATTTTTGTAGTTATACTTTAAATGTCATGCCAGTGCTACCTCCGAGTGCGTTTAATAATTGTTCATCAAGTTTATTTCTTTGATCTGGTTGTTGATTGATATTTGGTCTGCTTGCGTCAACATTAGCTGCTTGTGCTACAACACCTTTTCTCCCATCGCTTAATCCTTGATTATAGATTGACGATACGATACTATCTATGTTGTCTACAAGAGCCCTGTGTGCATTTAGCTTATCAAAGTTCCAATCTCCAGAATCACTTACGTAATCGTTGAAGTACTCATCAAGCTTTGAGTTTTTTTGTACAAGCTGCTTTCTGTAGTTGTCGTCAATACCAAACTTAAACGTTTCGCTTCCTGGTAAATCAAACTCTAAATAACCAAAGTTATTTGTTCTAGCAGACATGCTATTAACCCAATCCTCGTCGATAGGACTATCCATGTTGCTCGTTTCTAGTGCAGGAGCTTCGTATGAAGATCTTAATTCTGTAATAGATTTACGAGCTTTTTCCGCATCCATTTTAAGCTGAAGCTTAGACAACTTTATTTCGTCTTCACTGTGGTAATCCTGGTCTAGCTTGTACTTGTTTTTAAGTAACAGAGCTACATCATCAGATGTAAGACTAGGGTTTTCAGCGGAAACTTGCAAACGCACTAAGGACATCTCATCCATTTCGGATGGATCTAATGATTGGTATCTATACCACTCCTCTGGTGTTCTACCAGTTTCTACGACGAATTTGTTGATCGCTGCTACACGCTCATCAATTTCTACGGGTTTATAAGAAATAGCTTCAGAAATAGAATCAAAACTATCGAAGTCTTTACCCAGCCTTTCGCTTAGGAATTGAAGAACTTCTTGGTCTACATTTATGTCTTCTGCTTTCGCTTCTTGTTGTACAGGCTGTTCAGCCTGTGGTGCTTCTACCTGTTGAGTTTGTGGCTCTGGGGTAGGTGATGAAACCTCGGCGTCAGGTTGTGCCTGAACCTCGGTTTCTTGTGGCTCCTGCGTAGGAGCTTCTTGCGTAGGTGGCTCATCGCTGATAGCGAAGCCAGCTGACGCCATTGCTTCTTCTAAGTCTTTATTCATATTACATTAAATTTATTTATATACGTTTTAGTACTCTACGTGGAATACTATTCTAAGATCATCTGTTGCAGTAAAGTTTAAAGTACCTACATCTAAACCTGCTACATAGCAAGTGTTTCCTACGCCTGTACTCATATCGCCTTGCAATACAATTCCTAGATCTCCAATATTCATATTACCTACAGCCAAAGTGTTTTCTGCTCTGTGGCCTATCATAAATCTTACTTTAGGGATTTCATTATTCATTGCATCAGCCTCATCAGTAAGCTTGCATAACCCTAAAAATTTATTTTTAACAAAATTAGGTGCAGTAATATCTGCTGCTGCATGGGCTGTTCCTAAATCACCCCCACTATTATCTTTAAAAAACAAAAGATGCATTGAGTCTCCATCAACTGTTGTCGGAGCAACCGTTCCATTTTGATCACCTACGTAAGCAAAGACACTTAAAAGTTTACAATGCTTTGCAGGTAGAGTTATTGCTGTTAAGTTAAAAACAACATCTTTAGCGGTGTGCGCTCCTGCTACTACTGTTGGTTGTATTTCTATTGTTGAAAATCCCATAGTTTCTTAATTATTAAACAGACCAAAATCCGTATTCTACAGATGTCGCCCCTCCGTATGATTCAGCTGTAATAGCTAAAGCGTTATACAGTGGGAAGAAAGCAAACTCTCCAACTCTAATTTTGAAGACTACGTTACCATCAATCTTTACTTGCAAGAAATCCGTGCTGTTAGCTCCAGAAACAACTTTTATATATGCATATGAAAAAGCGCTGTTTGATGCAATCAATGCTTGCGCAGAGCCTGTAGCAATACTTGTTCTAGCAATATCAACCGTAGGAGCTCCTACAGTTAAGTTAGTAGTGACAGAAAAACTCAGAGTATCTGATGAGGTGTCTGAACTTGAAAATGATAAAGTCGGTGTTAGTGTCGCCATCTTATTTTAATTTCTTCTTTTATATAGTGCAAATATAGGGAATCTAGGAAATCTTATTTTTTGCCGAATGTCTTCTTCTGACTCTTTGGTGGACGCTTACTGTGCCCCCCTGCTTTCCATAAAAATCTGTTAGCCCAATATGCGGCACTACCTTTACGTTTAATATTTTTTGCGTGTCTACTTTTGAAAGCTTTTCGTGCTTCGGGGCTGTAGTTGTTCCCCATCTTCTGATCACCAAAACGCACTACCTTTCCTCCCTCTTGCCCAGGGCCTATCGTAGAAAGAACCACAGCCTTTTTAGTAGGGTGGTTTCTTGTAAGCTTTGGTTTGTTAACTCCTTTAAGCCCAAGCTTTTTTAATTTGTCTTTTATAGCCATTAGAAGTCGCTCATTATAATTTCGTCAATAGCACCCTGCACATCACTCTTGCTCGCCTCCATTGTCATCATAATGTTTGCCTGGAAGCGGTCCACTTCCTCTCCGTTGTTGAACACAACGATTGTAGGGACCACGACGATCTTGTGCTCCATTTGTAACTCTGGAGCAGCGGCAATGTCTACACGGGTTGTTGTGCAGTCGCTTAGCTTTTCTATCCAAGGCACACTGTTTTGAGAGTTAAACGAAGCGTTAAACTCTGCAACACATATGCCGTCTTTATCAATTTCTGGGGCACTCTCCAGAGGAGATACATGCGCCACCATTAATAATGATAGAAGCGATAATACAGATACTAGAACAGTTTTCATTTTTCATCATTACAGGTTATCTATCTTTTCTTCGATACGTTTCATATCGTCTTTAATTTCAGTTACATCTTCTTGTGTAGTCATAATAGTTTGACGGATCAGTTGATCTTTCATGTCAAACTCCATACGAGTAACTTCTGCAGGTAATGGCTCAGGCAGTTCTTTAGCTAAAGCTATGTCTGCTTGAAGAGCAAACCACATTCCGATAAGAGCTGCTAGCCCTGCTACACCCATTCCTATTGTCTTTAGGTCTAGTGTTACTTTAGTATCCTCTCCAATTTGTTTTGCCATTATAGTATTACATAATTTAGTCCTACAGTAAAGTCATGCCATTCTCTATTCCAATACTTATTGTATTTACCTTCTAAGAAAACACCAAGACTTTTATTTAATCTCCACCCAAAGATAAGGCCTGCACCGTAATCGATCCATTGAGCTCCATCAGTGGTTTCAAAGTAAGAGTACTCACCCTCTGTCTTTAAGTGATATGGCATAACGCTAACCCAAGAGTGCAGCCAGTAATCTTTTGTAAAGTGGTAATAGTCATAACCTAAAACAACAGAATAGTTCCATTGATTAGGCAGCTCACTACGCTTACGATCTACGTAGTCATTTATTACTTGAGGGATAACAACCTGCTCCCATACATCAGAACTATTTGCAATAAGCTCTCCATTAGGAGTAAAGTATTCTTCTGCCTGTACATCAACAGTATATCCCTCTTGTATAGCCAAACTTGTGTAGTGTAAATTTCCGTTAGGTAGCACCCACTCGTCTAAAGGGTTGTAACCATATGGCTCTGATATACGCTGAGCTACACCTACGTTAAAACTAAACTTATTGTTAACGTTTAACCTTAATCGTTGAGAACCCTCAAAGTATTCGACATCAGCAAAACCATCTTGCAGATACTCAGCTTTAGCGATCCAATTTTTTGCAACGTAACGAAGAAAATAATCTTGATCTAAAAAGTTTCTACCCTGCTGCCTACGCCAGTCAGCTTCAAACAAAAACTCAAACCCCTTTACCTTACCGATATTTGCTGCATCACTATACGATCTTTCAGTACCGTTGTAAAAAGTATTTGCTCTATTCTCATATCCAAACCTAGCAATCTTTCTAACACCCAAAGTCATAGAGTAGTCAAAAGGTGTTTCTACAACATCTGTTTGTAATCCATTTGTTACAGAATAAATATTATCGTCAGCTACAGAATTACCACCGCTAACAGCTGCATAAAAGGTAGCAAACTTAAATGTCTTTTTTAACGTTTGTCCTTTTGCGTCTAAAGACGTGCCAAGAATAAACATGACAAGCATTATTGCCATGTAAATAAAAAACTGTAACCTCTTATACTTACGACAGTTATTTAGTTGCTCTGATGACATCACAATTCAAATCCTACATTTAAAACCATAAATCTAAACTTTTTTGCGTAACGTATTTCTAGGATAGTGATTGTCCCTAATCTCCATTCTAAATGATACTTTTCTTTTTTATTGTTAGCGTTCCAGCTATTGATCCAATTAATCTTCATGATTTAATAATTTTCTTTTTAATAATTCTAGAGTTGTATTGTATAACGACCTCATACACACCGTTTGAAAGGTGTGAGAGGTCTATTGTTTTATTAGAAGTTTGTATAACAACTTGACCTAAATAGTTATACAAAGATATCATAGCTGTTGATGGTGCTTGAATATTTAGAATGTCTGCAACAGGATTAGGATATACACCATATACATCATGTATATTATATACACCCTGTGGCCAGCCTTGCTCACAGTAAGAGTATAGATCTACACATGCCTCATCCCAAGCGACTTCGCAGCAGTAAGGATCTATATCGATAATCCAAGCATAACACCCATCGTTAAGCCAATAGGGCTCACCAGGTCCTGTGATACAACCTGCGTCATATAAGCAAGACTCTTCATTTGGAGTGTTTGCTAATTCATTGTAGTTATATGCATCAGGATCCATACAGTCTGTTACTACCTCTATACAAGAGTCTTCTAATTCTGTATTAGCGTCTTCGTTATAATTAAATGCATCTACATTCATACAACCATATACAAAAGGAACGCAGCCTCCGTTGTCTGTATTTGCTTCTGCATTATAATTAAACTGTGTAGGATCAGTGCATCCAAAAATTACTGGCACACAATCTCCAGCGTCTGTTGCTAAAGCATTGTAATTAAATGCTGTTGGATCTTGACAGCCAACTATTTCTAGCTCATCACACACTCCATCGCTATCATCATCATTAACACACATATTTGCACAATCATAATACTGAACTGGGTAGCTACACTCAGAGCTTGTGTTAGCCTCTGGATTGTAATTACAAGCAACGTCATCTGTGCAACCATATATATAAGGTATACAACTGTCTCCGCAATACGGCGTAAAGTGATATACCGTCCAGTTAGGACCTGTAAATGGTTGAAGAGCACCCTGACCATTGTTTATAAATGGGTTACTGCCTTCAGACAATAAAGTGTCCCCAGCTTCGTTAAGAACATACACAGAGTTATGAAGTGTTTGGAAGGCAAGCTCTTGGGATGATTGCTGTTGATTGCCAGCCTGGAAATAATATATATCAACTTCTTCATCAGAGTCTAAAGTGATATCCCATGATTGAGAAAACTCACCAGGCCCCACAGTAAACATCCACTGCTGTTCACCTTGCACCATACCTATAGTAGAATTACCCCAACCGTCAGCTGCGTCATCTTCAAGTATGATTTGTATACTACATGGACCTACAAGGTCTGCTATAGTTGCCGTGCTGTCATAGTTTAGAGCTTCTGGGTTTGTACACCCCCAAGTGTGTAGAGTTTCGCAAGTATCTGCAATAGTAGCTTCTGGATTGTAGTCTACATAATCATCGTCAACACATCCGTATACAGGAGGTGCAGGAGGACATGGCTCAGGGAATATAGCTCCAGAGTACATCGTATTACCATCATCAAATGTAGTAAATGCTAAATCTTCTAACTCCCATAATATGCTATCGCAAGCTGTTATAACACAAGCTCCGTCCTGGCCTCCTGAAGCATAACCATTCAGCCCGTCACCAAACTCGTCTACTAGTATTAACTCAAACCCAAGACTAACACAAAAGTTGTAAGTGTAAGTAGCAAGTTGATCACCAAAGTCAAACTCACCAGGCCCCACAGTAAACATCCACTGCTGTTCACCTTGCACCATACCTATAGTA
>Ga0098042_1000360_pt1 | contig 17594 bp, 23 predicted proteins | sample 9_EtaG_FD_75066 | JGI IMG/M metagenome (GOLD analysis project Ga0098042, IMG submission 75066) | Marine viral communities from the Subarctic Pacific Ocean - 9_ETSP_OMZ_AT15188 metaG | ecosystem: Environmental > Aquatic > Marine > Oceanic | place: Pacific Ocean | collected 2015-01-10
ATCAGTAGCTGATGATGAGTACGCTCGTTTCACTGCTAGTGGTTTAGAGAGTAGAAGCACATCTGAAGTTCTTTCAGACATTGGTGGTCAAGCTGCTTTAACTTTTGGAATAGCAAACACTAATGCAGTAAAAATAGACGATGCAGATGCTGCTGACGATGATTTTGCTCGTTTCACTGCTAGTGGTTTAGAAGGTAGAAGCGCAGCTGAAGTTAGATCGGACTTAGGTTTAGCTACTTCTGCAACAACTGATACAACTAACGCAAGTAATATTAGTTCTGGAACTTTAGCTAATGCAAGACTAGATGCACAACTTCAAGACGTTGCAGGTTTAGCTGTAACTAATGGAGGTTTTATTGTTGGTGATGGTTCTAATTTTGTTTTAGAAACTGGTTCAACAGCTAGAGATTCTATAGGGTTAGGCACAGGAGATAACGTAGAATTTGAAGACACTCAAGTAGACTCTTTTGGAGTAGGAACTGCTGCATCTGGAACTACTGGTGAAATAAGAGCAACAAATGATGTAACTGCTTTTTATTCTTCTGATAAATCTTTAAAAGAAAATATTAAAAATATTGAAAACCCTCTAGAAAAAGTTAGTCAAATAAACGGTGTAACTTTTGATTGGACAGATGATTATATTAAAGAGCATGGCGGTGAAGACGAATATTTTATTAGAAAAAATGACGTAGGTGTTATCGCACAAGAAATAGAAAAAGTTTTACCACAAGTAGTTGCAACAAGAGATAACGGTATAAAAGCTGTTAAGTATGATAGAATTGTTGCTTTATTAATTGAATCTGTAAAAGAACTTAAAAAAGAAATAGAAGAACTTAAATCAGGAGCCTAATCCATGGCCCTGGGGATCACAGCATATTCAGAGGCACCTTTTGGTGCAGAAGAGTCCAGCGTAATTGTATATCCACAAGGTATAGAATTAACTGCTAATGAAGAATCAGTTATTACTGTTGGAGACGTAGTTGCTCCTGTAACTGGTCAAGCTTTAACTGCAACACAAGGAACCACACTTGGTTCTTCATTTGTATTAGTTCCAACAACTGGTCAATCTTTAACATCTACTTTAGGAAGTGTTACAGAAGTACCTGTAGGTCAACAGGTTAACGTAACCGGTTTTGATTTAACTGTTAATGTAAGTAACCCTACACACGATACTCTAACAGCTTTTGGTGAAGCACCTTTTGCAACATTAAGTCCAGCTACATTTAACATTCCTGTTGGAATAGAAGCTACAACAGGTGGTATTCTTGTAGGAACTACTTTACCTTTATCATTGGGTACAGTCTCAGTTGCAGCTGATGCTAACACTGGCACATTAACCGGTCAAGCAATGACAATGAATGAAGGTCAGGTTGCTGCGGATGATGCAAGTGCTGAAGTAACAGGTCAAACTTTAACTTCAAGCCTTGGAACAGCAATAGGAGATGCAAACACAATAGCTAGTCCTTCTGGCATCACAATGACAATGAATGAAGGTCAGGCTGTAGCGCCTGATGCAAGCGCTGAAATAACAGGTATTAGTTTCTCAGCAGCTATTGGAACAGCAGTAGGTGATGCAAATACAATAGCTAGTCCTTCTGGTATTGACTTAACAATGAATGAAGGTCAGGCTACTGCAGATGATGCAAGCGCTGAATTAACAGGACTTGCGTTAACAATTACAGAAGGAAGTGCTGTGGGACCAGTTATATGGAATCCAGTAAATACAGGTAGTGCACCTATAGATCCTCCAGGCTGGAAAGAAGTGGCTTGATTTTAGGTAAAAATAGAATAAAATTGAATATTAAGGAATTTAAATTATGGCAAACTCAACCTCAGCTAGTTTAAAATTAACAGTCCAAACAACCGGAGAAAACTCAGGTACTTGGGGACAGATTACCAACACTAATTTACTTATATTAGAGCAAGCAATAGGTGGTTATGAATCAGTTGGAGTTACTACAGCAGCAGCTTTAACTTTTTCTAACGGTGTTGTATCGAATGGAAAAAACCAGGTTATAAAACTAACTGGAACTATTACTGGAAATAAAAATGTAGTGATTCCAGATGGAGTTGAAAAGACTTATATTATTGAAAATGCAACAAGTGGTGCCTTTACTGTAACTGTTAAAACTACTTCTGGCACAGGTTTTACTTTTGGCACAACTGAAAAAACCCGTGCAATACTTTACTCTGACGGTACAAATGTTGTTGAAGTAATAAATAATACACAGAATTTACAAGACATAGCGGACGTAGCTAATACAAATGGAAACATTATTGTAGGAGACGGTACTAATTTCGTTGCAGAATCTGGAGACACCGCAAGAATATCTTTAGGTGTAGGAACAACAAGTGACGTACAGTTTGATTCTTTTGGTGTAGGAACTGCGCCATCAGGCACAACTGGAGAGATAAGAGCGACTAATGATGTTACTGCTTTTTATTCTTCAGACGTTGCGCTTAAAGAAAATATAGTTAATATACCGGATCCACTAGAGTCTTTAGGAAAATTAAACGGGGTTTTATTTGATTGGAAAAAAGAATATATTGATAAACGGGGTGGTGAAGATGGCTATTTTGTTAGAAAAAAAGATGTTGGAGTCATTGCACAAGAAGTAGAAGAAGTATTACCAGAAGCAGTTGCTCAAAGATCTGATGGTGTAAAAGCTGTAAAATATGATAGACTAACCTGTTTATTAATTGAAGCAGTTAAAACATTAAATGACAAAGTAGAAAAGTTAAGTAAGGAGAAAATCTAATGGCGGTACCTACTACCAATACTAAATTATCTGGAATCCAAACTGAGTTTGGTGGATCTAATCCGATAGCAATATCAGAGTATTATGCTGGTGGATCAAACGTACCAGCTAGTTCTCCAGCGCCTAATGGACCAATTCCTGGTTCAGGTCAAATAGCTATAGGTCAGTTTAGAGGAGCAGAAAACATTGTTTATACTACAGCTACTGGAGGAACAATAACTACTTCAGGAGATTACAAAATTCATACTTTTACATCCGGTGGTACTTTTGGTGTCACACAGGTAGGTAATAGTTCAGGAGGAAACGTTATTAATTATTTAATTGTTGCCGGAGGAGGTAACTCAGGATCAAATGCTGAAGGATCTGGTGCAGGAGCTGGAGGCTACAGAGAATTTTCATGTCAACCAGTATCGGTACAAGACTACCCTATATCAATTGGAGGTCCAGGAGGACAGTCTTCAGGTTTTGGTTATACTTCAAATCGTGGAGGTAATGGATCAGGTCCAATAGGAAATGGTCAGAGCGGAGGATCAGGTGGCGGAGCTACTTTTCAAATGGGTGGTGGATCATCAGGTAACCAACCTCCAGTTAGTCCACCTCAAGGAAACCCAGGCGGTGGCGGAAGATATTGTGGTGGAGGAAATGCCAGAGGAGGCGGTGGCGGAGGAGCCAATGCTTCAGGTCAGACTGCACCTTCTTCTGAAGGTGGAGACGGTGGACAAGGAAAAGTTCCAAGTTTTAATGGATCACCAAGTAGTTACTATGCAGGTGGTGGATGTGGAAACTCCAACAGATCAGGTAAACCCCCAGGAACACCGGGGCAAGGACAGGGTTCAAACACCGGAGGCGGTGGCGGATCTGGCGGAAATGGTTTTCCAGGAATAGTTATAGTATCTTATAAATATCAAAATTAAATATGGTAGAGGAAAAAAAATATGGCTGATTTTGCAAGACTAGATAGCAACAACATTGTTATTGATGTTCAACATATTGCTGATTCAGACGCACCAACTGAAGCAGCTGGAGAAGCTTTTTGTCATTCCTTGTTTGATGCAGATCATCCAAACTGCACATATAAAAAATGTTCTAGAGATGGAAGCATAAGATATAATATAGCAGAAGTAGGTGACACTTATGATTCAGTAAACGATGCTTTTAGAAAACCTCAAAGATTTAGTAATTGGATAGAAGATTCTAACTATCATTGGATACCACCTGTTCCAAAACCAGATAACGAAAACGCTGTTTGGGATTTTTCAGACTACACTACAGGTGATGGTAAATGGGTAGACAGCACAACAAACCAAGATATTTGACAATAGTATTTAAATAATATATCTAATATTTAGAAATGTTATTAAAGGAATACTATTGGTTTTTTAGAAAGGCTCTTTCAAACGAAGTTTGCGATAAAATTATTGAAGCAGGTTTAAGAAGACCTAAACTTAAAGGCACTGTTGGAAATAATAAAGATATAGATGTAGTAGAAAAAACTACAAGACATTCTGTAGTCAGTTGGTTAGATGATAGTTGGATATATAATTTACTTCATCCTTACATTCAATTAGCTAATACTAATGCTGGATGGAATTTTGAGTGGGACTATAGCGAACCCATGCAATATACTGTTTATAAAAAAAATCAATTCTATACTTGGCATGCAGATCAAAGGTCTGCTCCTTATCCAAATGATTATTCAAATGAAAACTATAGAAATAAAATTAGAAAACTTTCTGTAACAGTTCAATTAAGTGATTCAAAAGATTATACTGGAGGAGAATTAGAGTTTGATCTAAGACACAACAAAGAAAATAAAGCTAAACAGATATGCAAAGCAGGAAAAGAAAAAGGAACAATAGTAGTATTTCCTTCTTTTGTTTGGCATAGAGTTAGACCGGTTAAAAAAGGTACAAGAAAAAGTTTAGTTATATGGTCGTTAGGGAGGCCCTATAGATAATGAGAGATATAATTTGTGAAACATATTTTAGTTGTCCCATTTACGTTTTAAGAGACGACTATTGGGTAAAAAAATTAAATAAGATATCAGACAAACATTTAAAACTTACTAGATCTAAAACTAAATTATCAATAGATAAAAGAAACCAAAGGGTTGGAGATGTTGGTGATCATGGTTTTTCTTATCATTCTGATCAAATGATGAAAGATCCAAAAATGAGTTCTTTTAATAAACACATTTTAGACATGAGTAGAAATATTTTATTATCTCAAGGGTATAATTTAAACGCATATAAATTACAGACTAATGAATTGTGGGTTCAAGAGTTTGCTAAAAAAGGTGGTGGTCATCACGATACACACATACATCATAACAGCCACATTTCAGGATTCTATTTTTTAAAGTGTTCTGATAAAACGTCTTTCCCTGTATTTCATGATCCTAATCCAGCAAAAATTATGTCTCAATTACCTTTAGTAAATGAGAAACAATCTAGTTTAGGAATGGATAAAGTATTTTATAAACCAGAACCGGGTATGTTTATATTATTTAATTCATATGTGCCCCATCAATTTATAGTTGATGATGGGGTAGATCCTTTTAGATTTATACATTTTAATATACAAGCGGTTCAAAATGAGTTTTAGTAAAAATAAATATTGTTTAGTTAAACAAGCAGTAAGTAAAGAGCTGTGTGATTTTTTATCTGACTACATTAATACAAAAAGAAAAATAGCTAGTATAGTATATACTAAAGGTTTAGTGGTTCCAGGTTTTAATTTGTTTGGTGGTTTTGGTGATGAACAAATACAAGACTCTTATAACCATTACGGTGATGTGGCTATGGATTGTTTACTACCTAAACTTAAACCCCTAATGGAAAAGAAAACAAAACTTAAATTAACTCCAACATATTCTTATATGCGAATATATAAAAAAGGAGACACACTAGCAAAACATAGAGATAGAGAGTCTTGTGAAATATCTACTACATTAAATTTAAGTGGTGATAAATGGCCTATATTTATGGAAGGTAAATCTATAAATCTTTCTGCAGGAGACATGGTTATATACAAAGGATGTGAATTAACTCATTGGAGAGAACCTTTTGAAGGAGATTCCTGTGTACAAGTTTTTCTACATTACAATCAAACTAATGGTAAGTTTGAAAATAAGTTTGATGGTAGAGATTTTTTAGGTCTGCCATCGAAAGGACTAAATGGAACCTCAGTTTAATTCTTTATTTAATGTACCGGTTTTATTTAAAGAAACAAAAATAAACACAAAACCTTTAATAAAGTACATTAATAAAATTAGCAAAAACAGTAAGGTAGTTAATAGTAATGTTGGAGGTATTCATTCTCCTTATTTTGATATTAAGGACCCGGTGTTGAATGATCTGAAAAAAGAAATAATTAAAAACATGGATAATTATTTTAACAATCTAATGTTTGAAAATACAAAACTAAAATTTAAAAATATGTGGTCTATTACAAATAAGTCTAGAGATTACAATCTTTCCCACAACCACCCTTTCTCAATGTTTTCTGGAGTATTTTATGTAAAAGTTCCTAAGAACTGTGGTAGAATAATATTTGAACACCCTGCTATGTCTAGCATGCATTTTTGGTATGGTCTAAAAAGAAAAGAATTTAATAACTATAATAGTGCAACTTGGACTTTTGATATAAAAGAAAAAGATTTATTGATATTTCCTTCTTGGTTATATCACAGAGTCGAACCTAATTTATCAAATAAAGAAAGAATAGTTATTTCATTTAATATAGGTGCATAATGAATTATACAATAGATAAATGGTTTCCAAAAAGTATATACTATGTAGATAATCTACATACAAAAGAACTATCTAAATATATCAAAGAAATTAAAAAAATTAAAAATACAAAAAAGACTTTTTACATAGATGTTAACTCTTCTCATTTTATAGAAGAGATACATACTAAGTCTATCTTTAAGAATCTTTTTAAAGATGTTCTTGATCATTGCAGAAATTATGCAAGTAATTTAGGTTATTCTAAAAAACACTGCGATAGTTTAAAGGTTACAAATTCATGGTTTAACATAAGTAAAAAAGGAGATAGTTTATTAAAACACATACACCCTGTGTCTTTATTTAGTGGTGCTTTTTATATTAAATCTAATAAAGATGATTTTATAACTTTTTATAAAGAAGATGATATGGCACTTCCTCCAGAAAATTTTAACGAACTTTCTTATGAGTATTGTAATTATCAATGTAAAGAAAGTAGGTTATTAATATTTAAAAGTAACTTAAACCATTCAACAAATAGACAAAACGGTAAAGAGAAGATAGTCATATCTTTTAACGTAGATATAAAATGATAAGAACAAAAGTTAAAAAAGAAGTTTTTTTATTAGAGGGTATTTACAAAAATACTAAAGTATTAAAATCTTTAAAAAATAAGATAAAAGAAAATACTAAAAATTCAAAGGTAGGTAAGACTAACGTCATAGCTAAAACAACCTCTTTTGTTTTTTTAAGAAAGGACCCAGACTTTATTACTTTCATAACGGATATTAGAAAAGATATAAATAAAATATACCCCTATGATTTTATTATTGTAGATGCATGGGGTAATGCCTATGAAAAAGGGCAGTACGCTAATGAACACACTCACATTGAAGCATCAGCTTTTTGTGGTATTTTATATTTATCTAACAGTGGTCCTGGCACTTATTTTTCAGAACTAGATTTGACAGTTAAAGAAAGAGAGGGTAAATATGTGTTGTTTACTCCTATGTTAAAACACTCTGTGAAAAAATATAATGGTAGAAAAGAAAGAATAACTGCTGCTTTTAATATGAACGAATGTAAACCTTGGATAGATTATAACGAAAACCCTGAATACGCTTACGTATGATAATTTTAGATTGCTATACTTATTTTCCAAAAGTTTATGAAAAGCATAAACTAAAACAAAACGCGTTTCCTTCATGGGCAACAGAAAATACTAAAAAAGTAAAAGAAGTTGCAAACGTATACAAAAACAACATAGTAGTTCCTGCTTGGACTGACATGGTCTTAGTAGTAAAGAAAACCGGGGACATCCTTGTTGATCTAACAGAGGATGATAAATATAAACATGAATTAAAAAACATTGTGTCTAATGTAGATTACGATGAACTTATGTTTAGTAATGTTGTTTTACTAGAATTAAAATCTCCTTGGTTAATTAAAGCAAACAAAGATGTAATGTTTCATTATAATAGTTTGTTGTGGAATCACGTTAAGTTTGTAGATAAGTTTTGGTTTCTAAACCAAGCTTTTTCTTTTAAACAACCAACAGAAATTAATTTAAAGTTTATGGTTACCATGAGAGAAAGTAGACAAGATCTTTTAGAGGGCACTGAAATTATGCAGCTAGTACCTTTAAGCAAAGAAAAAGTAAAAATAAGACATCACCTAGTAACAGTACAAGAGTATATAGACATTGAAAATAATAAATAACGCTTTGGAAGAAAAAAACGCTGAGACCATAGCAGGGGTTATGTCTCGAAACCCGGAGTTCCCTTGGTTCTTTAATGATGGTGTGAGTAAATCTTATGACGGACACATTCAGTTTCTACATCATTTTTATAGAAACCATGGCCCTAATTCTGATTGGATAAGCTTAGTAGATCCTATAATAAAAATATTAGATCCATTAAGTCTAGTTCGCATAAAAGCAAACTTACTTGTAAGAACACCTAAAATAATTGAACATGGAATGCATATTGATCAAGATGTTAAAAACAATAAAAAATTAAAAACAGCTATTTATTATGTAAATACAAACAATGGCTATACTAAATTTAAAAAAAACAATAAAAAAATTATAAGTGAAAAAAACAAGTTAATTATATTTGACAATGATCTAGAGCATACAGGATCAACATGTACGGATGACAGGCTAAGGGTAGTTATAAATTTTAATTATGTCGAAAGATAACATAAAAAATATATTCAGCACTCCTATATATGAGGCTTCATTTAAGATAAAAGACAAAGAAAAAGAATATTTAAAAAATATTAATTTAAGTGACGTACAATTTAAAAACGGATTGATGTCAAATGATAAACACATCTTACATCGAGAAGAACTTTCTTCTGTAAAAAATCAAATAACTAAACACATAGAAGAATATAAAAATAATACGCTTCAAGTGGCTGATGACATTGAAATATATATTACAAACTCTTGGTTAATGAAACACGACAAAGGTCATTATGCTCATGAACACAGTCATGCTAATAGTGTGATTAGTGGTGTATATTATATTGAGGTTCCTAAAATGTCGGGTAATATAATTTTTCACAAAGCTTCTAATAACATATCTAATGTTATGAGTCCTGTAATTGCTTTGAGATATAAAAAGTACAATGTGTATAACTCTGAAGAATATGCTGTAAAAACTAAAAATAATTTACTTGTATTATTTCCTTCTAACCTAAGACATAGTGTACCTGTGTCTTTCTCAGAAACACCAAGATATTGCATAGCATTCAATACGTTTTTAAAAGGAGACTTAACGTCAACTGATGTAGATGAGCTTAAGTTTGGTTAATGAAAAAATTTATAGAACTCCTACATGAACCTGTTTTAGCTACTACTAAACAACAGCTAGAAGAAATATGGGATGTAGAGGGAAGATTAAAAAACGGAAACCAATCTTTTAAATTTGATATAAGACCCTTAAAACCTAGAGAAAATAAATTAGAAAAAACAGGTTACTTTAAATCAAAATCTGATAAAATGGTTTTTGAAACTATTGACCAATGGGTCATATTTGATACGGAAGAGTTAAACGAATATGTTAAATCTGCAGATAAAAGAGACTTTAACATAGAAGAATTACTAGATAATTTATCTTGGAATTTAATACTTCATAAAGTAGAGTAAGATTATGCTTCAAAAACTTAATTTTAAACCGGGTTTTAATAAAATGGTCACTGACTCTGGTGGAGAATCACAGTGGGTTGATGGCGATTTTGTTAGATTTAGGTACGGACTACCTGAAAAAATAGGTGGCTGGAATCAACTTACAACTTCTAATAACACTTTACCAGGTGTTGCAAGAGCACAACATTCTTTTATTAGTATTGCTGGTGAAAAATATACAGCTATAGGAACCTCTCAAGGTTTATTCTTATACTACAATGATGAGTTTTTTGACATTAGTCCCCTAGATCCTGATGGTGCTATTACTGGAGCTACCTTTGATGCAGCATCGGGTTCTGCTACAGTCACTGTTAATAAAACATCACACGGATTATTAAATGGGAGATACGTAACATTTTCATCAGTTACAGTTCCAACAGGTTCAGGTTATGCAGTATCTGATTTTGAAGGCAATACCTTTGAAGTTTTAAATAAAACTGCAAATACATTTCAAATTACTATGCCCTCTAATTCATCTGGTACAACATCAGGAACAGGATCTGCACAAATAAATCCTTATGAAATAGTTGGACCAACTTTTGAAACCGCAGGTTTAGGTTGGGGTACGAGTACATGGGGTGCAAGCACATGGGGAACAGCGAGTGCGACTAGTGCTGTAACTTTAGACCCAGGTCTTTGGAGTCTAGATAATTTTGGTCAAATACTTATTGCAACTATTCGTAATGGTAAAACATTTACATGGAACGCAGGCGCAGCAACTCCTAGATCAACTAGAGCTACAGTTATGTCTGGAGCTCCAACTAGATCAAGACTTACGCAAGTGTCAGATAGAGATAGACACGTGTTTCATTTTGGAACTGAAACAACAATTGGTAGTAGCACTACACAAGATCCAATGTTTATAAGATTTAGTAACCAAGAAGATTTTACTACATATACACCAACAGCAACAAACACTGCTGGAACATTTAGATTAGATAAAGGTAATGTAATTGTAGGAGCAGTATCCGGTAAAGACTATACATTAGTTTTAACAGATTCATCTGCGTATGTAATTCAGTTTGTTGGAGCACCGTTTACTTTCTCTGTAAGACAGGTGGGTACCAACTGTGGACTAATTGGTCAAAATGCACTTAGTTATTCTAACGGTGTAGTTTTTTGGATGTCGGGTGAAGGAGGATTTTTTATGTACGATGGTACTGTTAAGATGCTTCCATGTCCTGTTGAAGATTTTGTATTTACTACAACAGGAGATAATTTAGGAGTTAACTATAGTTCAAATGAATTAATTTATTCAGAACACAATTCTTTATACAATGAGATTAACTGGTTTTATCCTAAAGCAGGTTCTTCACAAATAGATAGATGTGTAACGTATAACTATGGAGAAAATGTTTGGACTACAAGTTCACTTGCTAGAACTACTTATTTAGATCAAGGTGTTTTTGATTTACCTTACGCAACAGAGTATTACAAAACAGATACCCCTAATTTTCCTATACAAGGTATTACAAATACATTTGGAGCGACAGTCTATTACGAACATGAAAAAGGGACTGACCAAATAAAAGCAGGAGTCACAACATCTATTGATGCATTTATTCAATCTGGTGATTTTGATATTACAGCAGGAAAAGGTTTATTAACAGACATGGGTGATTTAAGAGGTGATGGTGAATTTATAATGTCTGTAAAAAGATTCATACCTGACTTTAAAGTATTGAGTGGTAATTCAAAAGTTACATTATTATTAAATAACTATCCAAGTGATACAGCATCAAGCTCACCACTTGGACCATTTACAATATCATCATCTACAGATAAAGTTGATACACGTGCTAGAGGACGACTACTTGCAATTAAGATAGAAAACGATGCTGTAGGTGAAACCTGGCGTTATGGAACTTTACGTGTAGATATAAAACCAGATGGAAGAAGATAATGGCAAAAATATCAGCCTACATACCAGAACCAAAAGAACAATATGATGTAGAAAATCAAAGACAGATTTTATCATCAGTAGACACAATTAAAAATGAATTAAATTTTTCATTTCAAAAAGACTTGAAAGAAGAACAAGATACATATAATTACTTTCTATCATGAGCATACAATATAAAAGTTCAGTATTTGATTTAACAGATACTAATTTAACTACAGTCTTATCAATATCAACTTCTGCAATAGCAATTGTAAAAACTGTGCAAGCTAGTAATAAAGATGCGTCTAACGTAAATACAGATTTTTATCTAAAAAAATCTGGTGGTAGTGATGTAGAAATAGGTCATGCGCAGCTTAATAAAAGCATGACAAATATGATTGTAAACACCTTGAATTTAGAAGCAGGAGATGTTATTAAGATTCAAGCAGATGCAGCAAATAAAATAACAGGTGCTGTAAGTTATGCTTTGATAGATAGATCACAGGAGAATGGATAATGTCAGACGATATATTAAAAATTGATTGCACTACAACAGTAGTATTAAGAAATACTAGAACAAATAAAGTATATAAAGATGAAGCAGAGAAAGATGCTGATATTGCAGACCCTAATACTGAAACAGTAGCAGAACATATTGCTCAAGATATAACAGTAGAGGTATCACCAAAAGGGATGAACATATTACAGAAAGTTATGAATAAAAATAATGACAAATCAGAGTCCTAGGGGCGGAACAGAACTTCAATTTGAATATTTAAAAAACCACGTTGATTCTAAACTATTAGATCAAGTTCAAATTTGTACATCAGTTCCAGAAAAAATTAAACTGCACCCAACTAAAGTAAATATACTTTGGCAAAAAAATTCTTGGGACCAACCTAATTTAAATCCATGGTTTAAAGATAAATCTAATCACAATAAATATGATTGGTATGTATTTAATTCTAATTGGAACTTTGAACAATTTACTAAAAACTTTGATCTACCTAGAGAAAAATGTGTTGTAATTAAAAACGGTATTGAAAACGTAGAACCTGTATCTACTGAATATAAAAAAGGTGAGCCTATAAAAATTGTTCATCACTGCACACCTTGGAGAGGATTGTCTGTGTTGTTAGGTGCTATGCAACTTGTTAAAAATCCATTAGTTACTTTAGATGTTTACTCTTCTTGTGAAGTATACGGTAAACCATTTTATGATCACAACGATCATTATTATCAAGAACTATACGATCAAGCAAAACAATTACCTAATGTTAATTACATCGGATATAAATCAAACGAATATATTAAAGAAAATTTAAAAAATTATAGGTTATTTGTGTACCCTAGTATTTGGGAAGAAACATCTTGCATATCTTTATTAGAATCTATGTCTGCAGGTTTAGTTTGTATTACAACAAACTACGGAGCTATATATGAAACAGGAGCAGAGTTTCCAGTGTATGTACCATACTCAAATGATTATAGAAGTTTGGCTAAAAAATTTGCACAAAGTATAGATGTTGCAGCAGACACGCTTCATAGCACGGGGATCAGGGACCATTTAGAAATGCAAAAAAACTATGTTAATAGGTTTTATAGCTGGAACCTTAGATCAATTAATTGGACAAGATTTTTACAAGGAGCAATAAATGCAAAATAATAAACCTATCTGGTTTAATGAAGATACGTATCAAACAATAAAAGAGAAAAAAGTAGAAACAGAAACTGTAGAAATAAATATAGGACAAAATCCAAAAGCTAAAATAATGGTTTGTACTCCATGTCATAGTGATGTCTCAATGCATTACACACAGGCTGTTTTAAAATTTCAAATGGAGTGTATGAAGCAGGGTATATTAGTTAGTTTTACTTTATTAAAATCTTCATTAGTTACCCAAGGTAGAAACCTATGTGCAGCAGAGTTTATTAATCATCCAGATAATTATGATTATTTATTATTTATTGACTCAGACATAGATTTTGAGTCTAAAACAATATTTAAAATGATTGGTGCCGACAAGGATATTATTTCATGTCCCTACCCTATGAAGATGATTGATGAGGATAAGTTATGGTATAAATTAAAACATACTGATTCAATAAAAACAAAAGATGATTTGTTAAAAGCAGGTTATTTTTTTCCTATTAAAATTGATAATAAAGACGAAATTGTATCTGACCATGGAGTTATAGAAGTCAGTCATGCTCCTACTGGATGTATGTTAATTAAGAGAGAAGTTATAGAAAAAATGATAAAACATTATCCAGAATTACGGATATATCAACCTACTATAGTTAATGGTAAAGAGACATCAAAAGATAATTTTTATAACTTGTTTGATACATTACATGATGTAGAGACTAAAAGGTATTTTGGTGAGGATTTTGGTTTTTGTCAAAGATGGACAGATATGGGAGGTAAGGTACATATCTATGCATTAGACTATATTACGCATGTTGGAGAGCATCAGTATTGTGGTAGATTCTATGATCAATTAGAAGCCTTAAAACGTGTTGACGTTGATAAAAAAATCAAATAAAGTGTGATATTTCAGGACGTCTATGCCTGCTTAACAATTTACATTTATTTGGAGAATTAAGAGTAATGCTACCACCACAGTTTTATAACCAGACAGATCAAGACATATATGCTGCTGGTAATTATTTTATACCACAAGAAAAATTTAGAGCTGTTCCTTTTAATTTACAAAATTCAAGTAATACTACTGATCCAGTTTCTGAAGGCATACCTGCTATATATCAATCACAAGGTGGTACAGGTGGTGGAGATTATGCAGCTTCTCTTGGTTTAGGATCAAATACTCCTGGATTCATGGGAAATTATCAAGATATAAATTTTGACGATAGATATTCTTATACGCCACAAGGGATTCAAATAGAAGATATTTCTACAAATCCAGACAATATACCTATGAGTATTGATAATCCAAGTGCTGGTATAGAAAATGTAATAGCACAAAATCAATCTGGATATATAAAACCAGCTCCAGAAATATTTGAACCACAACCACAAAACATATTTCAAAAAGCACTTAGTGGATTAAAAACCCAAGGTTCACCTATTCTTGGAGGAATACTATCAGCTGTCACAGGTGTTCCTTTCTTAGGTTCTGCATTAGATAAAATTTCTGGTCAGTTTCAAAACAAACCTCTTGGCGCTGCAGTCATAGATGAATTTGGTAATGTTTACGATGAAGATGAATTAAATCAACAAAATGCATTAGGTGGGTATTACTCAGAGGCTGCAAGATCAGCTAGAAGAAGAACCTCAAGGATTGCTAATATGTTAGCAAGACAAGCTGCAGGTAAAAAAATATCTGAAAAAAATTTAGCAGAATTACAAGCACAAGAAGCCGCACAACAAGCCGCACAACAAGCTGCTACAACAGCTATGCAAGATAAAAATAGAGATAAAAATACAGGTGGTTATCAAGCTGGTTATGGTGCAGATTTTATGGAAGGACCAGGTGGTGGAAAAGACATGGGACAAGAGGCTAGCTCTCCAGGATCATCTGGACCAGGTGGATCTGATAGCATGGGGTCATTTATGAACGGTGGTATAGTAGATCTTGTAGATATTTATGATTGATTATAGGATAAAAAGACAATAAAAGGTAAGATTATGGCAATCTCAAGAATGAATATGGAAAGACAACTTAGAGCTGGTGGTGGTATCATGACACTAGAAGAGCCAAGACAAAAATATTTTTTAGGTAAACTAGTTAAAAAAGCTAAACGTGCTGTCAAAAAAGTAGTTAAATCACCATTAGGTAAAGCTGCTTTATTAGCAGGTGGTGCTTATTTTTCTCCTATGCTTTTTGGTAAAGCTGCAGGTTTTGGTAATTTTGGTAGTTTAGTAAAAAGTGGTATAGGTAGTTTGTTTAAAGCAGCAGGTCCAGATGGCACAGGCGGTGGTTTCTTAAGAGGTTTAATTAGAGACCCTAAAACAGGTAAATTTAGTTTAGGTCGAACAGCACTTACAGGCTTAGGAGCAGCAGGTATGATTGCACCATTTTTAATGGGTGGTGAAGAAGAAGTTGACGAAGGTGTTGATGTTTCAGGCATGCAGCCAATGGTAGAAGATATTAGAAACCAAGCTAGATCATATTATCAAGATCCAACAAACTCTGGATTATATTTTATGCCTCCAAAAAATCTTGTAAGATTTGGTGGAGCTTTTGCAGATGGTGGACTAGCTGACATACCAAGAGGAGGATACGCAGAAGGTGGTATCATGGACCTTGGTGGTATGGAAAAAGATTATAGAGAAGGTGGTTTTGTACCACTAGGAGCTGAGGAAAGAGCGGACGATGTACCAGCTAGACTTAGCAAAAATGAATTTGTATTTACAGCAGACGCTGTAAGAAATGCAGGAGGAGGAGATATTGATAAGGGTGCTGAAGTTATGCAAAATATGATGGACAATCTAGAAGCAGGCGGTACTATATCAGAAGAATCTCAGGGTATGAATCCTGCACAAGAAATGTTTAATCAAGCACAAATGTTGGAGAATAGAATAGTATAATGGCATTACCAGATTATTTACAAGAATCAGCAAAAGATTTTGCTAAACAGTTAACGGCATCAACAGCTACACCTATTGATACAAGTAAGTTTACGGGTTCATCTTTTGTTGCAGGTGAAGATCCTTTACAGACACAAGCTATTAATATGGCGACTGCAGGTATTGGTGGGTACAAACCATTCTTAGACCAAGCACAACAATTTGCAGGAACAGGTGCAGGAACTGGACCTGGATCTATTTCATCATTTATGTCTCCATATCAAAGTTCTGTCATTGATGAAACATTAAGACAATATGATATATCAAGACAAAGCGGTATGCAAAACATAGCTGATTCAGCAGTAGCACAAGGTGCATTTGGTGGTGGTAGAACCGGTGCCCTACAAGGACAATTTATGGCTGACACTGTTGCTAATAAAGCAGGGATCGCGGCTAACTTATTACAACAAGGTTTTCAAGACGCTACACAAAGAAGACAAGCAGCTTTACAAAATCAATTTGCACTAGGTAATTTTGCAAGAGCCGGTCTAGCAGGAGATGTTGCTTCACTAGGTAACCTTGGAGCATTTAGACAAGGATTAAATCAACAACGATTACAAGCAGATGCAGATGCTGCAAGAACTGCAGCTTACGAGCCTTTTGGAAGACTTCAACAATACGGAGGTGGTCTAGGACAATTAGCTGGATTTGCATCTCCTCCACCAGCACCTATGGGTAGCCCTAGTCCGTTTGCATCAGGTTTAAGTACGGCAGCAGGTATCGCAGGATTGTTTGGTAAAATATACGGATAACACATGAAACCATTAAATAGACCAATGTTTAAATACGGTGGCCCTATTAAAGAGGGTATTATGAATGGTATGAAAGAAAAACAAGCTATTAATACTGTTGGTAATAACGCTAACAGAGATGCGATGGGTAGAGAAAAACATGCTTTCTTCATACCTGCTTTAATGGCTGCAGGCACAACAGGGGCTAGGATGTTAGCACCTAGAGCAATCATGGGTGGATTAAGATCTTTAGCTTCAGGTTTTAGAGGAGCTAGAACGACAAGTCCTTTTGATAAAGGTCTTACTGGTATGCAAAGACTTAGAAATTTATTCCCTACACAGAATTTTAGAAGCACTATTAAACCAAGTGTATCTATTGATAAAGCCACGGGAAGAGTAATAGACAAAGGTGTTCCAGGTCAATTATCTATAAAAGAAGCTTTTACTAATCCTCAAATAATAGGTAGAGCTATAAGAGAAAACCCAATTACTGCTTTTGGAGTTGCAGGACAAGTTAAAAATATACCTGATATTGCATCAGGTGCTGTAGGACTTGCAGCTGATACAGGTTTAGGCGCTGTAAACTATTTATTGGGAACTGATTTTAAAAGAGGTAAAAAAGATCCAGCTGCAACAGGTGGGGATACACCAATTGTAAGACTAGATAAAAATAAAACTGTAGCTAGCGGTGGTGATCCAAATACATCTGCAAA
>Ga0098042_1000361_pt1 | contig 17579 bp, 22 predicted proteins | sample 9_EtaG_FD_75066 | JGI IMG/M metagenome (GOLD analysis project Ga0098042, IMG submission 75066) | Marine viral communities from the Subarctic Pacific Ocean - 9_ETSP_OMZ_AT15188 metaG | ecosystem: Environmental > Aquatic > Marine > Oceanic | place: Pacific Ocean | collected 2015-01-10
GTTCAATAATTATGCTTGGAAGCTAAAGGGCAGTATTCCACAGGATAACTGGAATCACAGTATTGACGGAAGTCGGTACGCAATTCAATACCTACTTACTCGCTCTGTTCCGAAGGGGATGTACATTCTTCGTTAGAACGCTCTATCTCTTTCTGTAGATTAGCAAGAGCTCTCCACGCTACTTTAGCTGAGTGGCGCACTCCATCTGTATCTGTTGTACCTGCCTCAAGTAAGTGGCGAGTTAGTGCATCTAATTCATCGCCAGATTTACTTCTATCCCAGTGCAGAGGTTTATCTGGATTGTGCTGCTGATTTCCCATATAAGAACATTGAGCGACTTCTCTTATCGCATCAGGGAAGTAATTAAGCACTCCACTGTAAACAGGTGTTTGTTTCCTTCGTTCCTTAACAGCCTCCTCTTGGAGTCTCCTTGTGAATTTAATAGGGGTCTCTGTGAATTTAATAGGGGTCGTTTCTTTCTCTTGCACATAATCTATCGCCTCATCAAAATAGTTTCCTGTGAATTTAACACCCCCTGTATTGTTCTGTTCCATATCTATGAATTTAATAGGTATAAAAAAAATACCCTATCTTTCGACAGGGTATCTAAACCAATAAAATGAAAAACTACTTAATTAATCTTTTACAAATATAAAACAATTTCTTAACATTAGCTTAACATTGGGAAAAAAATTTATATCTATGTTTGCAGTATAACAATTTTAAATATAAATAATATGGAAAATAACTGGATATATATAAATGAGATAACTACGCTCCACGCAGATGATGATGGCGTATGTTTATCTAACGAGTACAATTCAATTACTTTTGACCCATACACTATGGTGGATTGGTTGCCTAATATAATTGAGGTGGCGTTTCAAGAGAAATATAAACGAGACAAAGAGAAGATTGAAGAACTTAAAAATGTAGTAAATGAAACAGTTTAAAGTAAACATTCCAAGTCTGGCAAATACCAGTGCAGTATTTAACGCCAGCGACAAAGTAGAACTATTAAAACTAATTTGTCAGAAGTATGACGTGGATATTCAGAAGCACAGGGTATTCATTCGAGAGGTACAGGATAATCATCCACAGGTGCAAGGATAATCATTGTGCAAGGATAATCATTGTATAATAATAAGAATAATAAGAATAATAAATAAATAAATATAAAAGATATGGCAACAAGATGCACAATAGAGATAGAGGGCGTAAATTACGCTAAGATTTACAAACATTGGGATGGATATCCAGATGCTATGGAAAAATGGCTCAATGATTTCAATGATATGTTTAATAATAAAAGAGGACACGACCCAGAATATAAATTCGCCCAGTTGTTACGATTCGCACAAAGAGAAGGTAGTATCTACGATTTAGATATGAGCGAAACAACAGGTTGGGGAATTGTTCCGTTCGGTAATGATTGCAACCAAGAATTTGAATATATTTTGACAAAAGACAAAGTCAAAGTCCGAGAGATTTGAATAGTAAATTCAATACCCTGTTGAGTTGTGCACCCTATGAATTTAATATATAATAGATTCAGTCGGTGCGCAATTCAATGGGAATAATGAACTGACGTAATTGCATACTATTTGGATTGGTTCTAAATTGTATTAATATTTGGATATGTTGTAAAATTGTCGTATATAACGCGCGCACGTTCATATAGTATAATGAATTGAGCGTCTTATTTAGAATGGATATAAACTAAAAAAAAAGTTTGGTTTTGTTTGGTTTGTTAACATTATTGTGTATATTTGTATTGTAATTAATTGTTAAACATAAAACATAATAAAATGAAAAAAGTAAACAACAACACAATCGATAAAGTAATTTTCTGGTCTATAATTGGGATTTTCGTTCCTATAATTTTAGGCGGTATTTTTACTATCATCAAAAATATTCACTTAGTATCTTTTAACTTTTAATAAGATGAAAGAGCAAGAAAATCAAAACATTGAGAAACTGCAAAGGTTTTTCGATAAGGTGGACAAACTCACATTTAAAGCCGTCAAAATTATGGCGGTTTTTATTCCTCTTTATGTATTGTATCAACTAATTTTTAATAGTTAAACAGATGAAAAAAATAAAAGTACATCAAATGACAAGCCCACGAACAGGCAACCCTATCGCAAATCAATTCGAGATATACACGGACAAAGGCGTATATTTTCAAAGCTATCGCAGTATAATTGCATTCAAACCTTATAACGGCAAAACGCAACTGGATGAAAACTATTGGGATTATTCTCGAACGACTTCAAAATATCGTAATGAGTTTCTAAATGAATACACAGAAGAAACGAGGCGCAAAATAAAAGAGGGAGAATATAAACTCACAAACCTAAACTAATGGCAAATAAAATACAATTTGAACACCTGTTAAAACATAAGAAAGAGCAGAGAAAAAGACAACAGGAATGGCACAGAAAACAACAGGAGTTTTTTAAATCGGTGTCATTATACAAGCAATAAATTAAAAATAAAATAATGTTTTCATTATGTTTTACCCTCTTCGGAGGGTTTTTTTTATACCCTTATTTTTGCAAGGGTTTTCTGTTATCTTGTTTCTGTTCAGGATTTTAATTTGTTTGGGTGGGTTAAATTGATATTAAATAGGTATCTTTTTCCTCCATTCTAAGCTCGTTTCTACCCTCCAACCATACCAACATACCACACAACACCCATTAAGACCTTAAAACGTCTCTAAATAGCCTTAAATGGCTTTATATAGGGTACTCTGCCTGTAAAGATACCCCAGTAGCTAATATACCTCAACTCTACACATACCCTACTTTCCATCTGCCAACTGAATTCAATACCCTTGTGAATCTAATAGGTATTTTGTATATTTGTATTATGGCAAAGCGTAAGAAAAAAACAATCAACCTTCAGAATCACACCGAATCACTAAAAGCATTCAAGTGGTGTATAGAAAGAAACATACGAATCTACCCAATCCCATCTGCCACACAATATCAAATAGTAATTGATAATGGCGCAAATAAAGTTATTTCGCCAAAGCTGTATGATAAGACTGAGTGGTCTGATAAAGTATGGGAGTTATACAGACATTTTTACAACGAAAATAAGGTTTCAGTATAATACAATGTATAGTAGAATACAATGTATATATATTATTTTTATACTGTACAATGTAACCTACTGTACAATGTACTATATATAATACAATGTACTCTACTATACTAATGTATTATATATTGTGCCATACAGACAGTTGGGCGAACACTAATAGAAACATAAGTTAATTTAATATGGCGAATAACGTACAAATAGAACTATCCGTTCCAGACGCACTTTCAGATATAACACTCGGTCAGTATCAAAAGTATTTAAAGATACTTGACCAGAACAAAGATGATGATAACGCAGCAGAGTTTATCAATATGAAAACTATTGAGATATTCTGTAATATTGAATTCAAAGACGTATTGAATATTCCTTTGAGTGAGGCGGAAAAGGTACTCACAATCATTAACAAGGCGTTTGAAGAGAAGCCTGATATTATACGCCACTTCAAACTACTTAACGTAGATATGGGCTTTATACCAAACTTGGAGCGTATATCTCTTGGCGAATATATTGATATAGAGAACGGTATTACTGATTGGCAAACAATGCACAAAGCTATGGCAGTGCTGTACAGACCAGTTAACTTTAAGAGTAAAGAAAAATATACGATTGCGCCATACGAACCAAGTGATGAGGTATCTGAACTAATGAAAGAGATGCCACTCGATGTAGCGATGAGTTCTATGGTTTTTTTTTACGCTTTAGGGATGGAGTTACTGAAAGCTATTCCGACCTTTATACAGGAGAATCTGACGGAGGAACAGACTTATCTGCTCAAGCAAACTTTGGCTCAAAGTGGGGTTGGTATCAATCAATTTACGCACTTGCTCAAGGGGATGTCCTTAGATTCAATAAGGTTACCGAAAGTCCACTCTTCCAATGCCTCACCTACCTAACATTTGAAAAAGAGAAAAACGAATTAGAATCTATGATGATTAAGAAAGCATATAAACGATGAAAGCATATTACGACTTAGTAGATAAACTAAATACATACCTTGATGGTAGTCCATCTGTCAATACTGTTACGTTTGGCGATATATTTAAAGTGGACTTGTCCAAGCAAACCATATTCCCACTGGCGCATATTAACATACAGAACGTGACTTTCTCTGAACACATAATGACGTTCTCTTTGCAAGTGATTTGTATGGATATCGTAAACGAGAATAAAGATGATAAGTTAGCTGCTACCTCCACGCCATATAGAGGACTTGACAACAAGCACGATGTATTTAATACTCAGCTTACAGTAATCAATGGATTGCAATCGTCTTTACGTAGAGGCGACTTATATACCGACAAATACCAACTTGTGTCTGACGCAACTGCCACTCAGTTTGAAGACAGGTTTGAGAATCTATTAGCTGGTTGGAGTATGGATTTAGTTATAGAAACCGCCAATACGGATATGCAGCTTATTAACGCAACAGGAGACGCTTGTAGATAATGGATATAGAACTCAAAAATACCGAAGCCTACTTACGTGGTTTGCTTGATGATATGATTGAGTTCACTAAATCAGAGCTCGACAGGTCTCGTGATAGGGGTGGATTCTCTTCCCCTATAACGGACTTAGGTAATTTAGCTAATAGCTTGACTGCTGTAATAAGTAAGTCTGGTTCAGGTGTTGAATTCAATATGGAAGGCTTTGATTATGCACACGCTATAGATGATGGTACTGATGGTGGATATAGACCGCCACTTGATAAAATGATAGGTTGGGTTAGTAGGAAAGTAAAAAACCTTCAGGATGCAAAAGGTAATAGTTTGCAGAGGACAGAATCAAATCTAAGAAGCGTAGCTTATGCAATAAGCACTAAGATTTTTCTTAGGGGTGTAAATAAAACAGATTACTTATCATCTATAGCAAAAAAATATAATGATTTAATATCAGAGAACATATCAGGACATTTAGTTGAAGACGTATTAGCGGACTTAGATACAATAATGCTTGACTCTGGTTATATTAGAAAGGGAAATACTTACGAACTAAAGAAATAGAATGGCACAAATAATCAACACAAGAAGTCCGTTTTACATAAAAGTGTCAGATAGTACACTCGCAACTGCTACACTTCAGCTCTACATATATGAGGGCGCAAAAGACACAACGCCTGACGCTGCGGATTTAAAGTACACTATAACTAAATCAGAGCTTGAAAACAACAACCAAGTTGTATTTGAGATATCAGAGCTTATAAGAGATTATATAGATGTAAAATACGATGGAGAGTATGATAGCTACTGCGTGTGGGCTAATGCTGTAATAAGTGCCACTAAATCTAATGGTGACCCTGTATCTTCACCTACTGTTTTCCCAAGTAATTACACAAATCAATTTGTGGCTGTAGATGGTTATGGTTACTTTGAAGAAGGTGTAAATCCTGAGCCAAGCCGCTCGCTGTTTCAATCTAACTTAATTATATATCGACCAAACGATGGTAACATAAACGTACCTGTATTTGCAGAAGATACTAATAGCGTGGCGTATTATAATAACGGAACACTTGTTAGAAGCGAAGCAATATCTGATAATGATAACACTAATCAAAAAATTCAATATATATCTACATCAGGAACTTCAGATAGTGCTACATACCAAGAGAGAGTCCTTGAAGATGGCGGTACACTTGAATCTTCTAAGTGTCTAACAGATTTCTTATCTCTATTAGATATAGGTGAAGTAGATGAGATTGTGGTAAGCTATGATACTTCTGTTGGTACTTCAGCTCACGTTATAAAAGTAAGAACATTAGACTGCTCTATATACGACCCAATCAGAGTTACCTTTGTAAATAAATATGGCGCACTACAAGATTTATGGTTTGATAAGAAAAGTATGAATTCAATAAACATCCAGTCAAACGATTACAAAGCGTCTGTAATGGACTTCTCGTCTAATCCTACTTACGACACTACAGCACATCAGAACAGAGTATTAGATTTAGTGGGAACAGAAAGTATCACAATGAACACTGGTTATATAGATGAGGAGTATAATGAAGTGTTCAGACAGCTTATGCTATCAGAGCAAGTGTGGATGACGAGGCTAACTGATACTGAAGAGATATTACCTTTACGCCCAAAAACACAGTCGTTACAATTCAAAACCAGAACTAACGATAAGCTCGTAAACTATACAGTAGAATTTGACTTTGCGTTTGATAAGATAAACACTATTCGATAATGAATAAGGTTATACTATATATAAAAGATGCTGACAATGTATTTCAGCAAGTGGACTTGTTTGATGATGAAACAATCTCTGTTACATCTAAGATACAAGACATTCGTGATATATCTAAAGTATTTACTGATTTCTCTCAGTCATTCACTCTACCTGCTTCAAAAAAGAATAATAAGATATTTAAGCACTTTTATAATTACTTTATATCTGTGGGCGCATTTGATGCTCGAAAGAAATCGGAAGCTGTATTAGAAATAAATTATATACCATTTAGAAGAGGTAAGATATTTCTGAATGGCGTAAAGATGAAAAACAATAAGCCATACGCTTATAACGTAACATTCTTTGGTAACACAGTAACACTAACTGATTTGTTTGGCGATGATGAACTTAGTTCACTGTCATTTACATCATTTGACCACAATTACACAGATTCTAATGTAGAAACAGGTCTTACCACAGGATTGAGCGGTGGTGATGTTATATACCCTCTTATAACACACACAAAAAGATTATATTTTGATTCAACAACACCTACAGCCACCACTCTTGATGGAAACCTACATAAAGGAACTAATCAAAATAGCCAAAATATAGCATTAGAACCATCTGACCTAAAACCAGCTATAAAAGTAAAAAAAATAATAGACGCTATAGAGTCAAAATATGGAATACAGTTCGTTGATTCAGACTTCCTATCCACTACTCCTATGGATAATCTATATATGTGGTTAAGTAAAAATAAAGGTATATTAGGTGGCGATGAAGGTGCTGAAGATAGAATAAAAATACTTGGAACTTGGACAAACTCATCACCAACCTATTTAAGTTTACTGTTCCCAGATGGTCAGCAATTAGGATTAACAGGAAGTCTTGGTTCACCTTTATCTCCTGCATCTACAATAGTATATACTCTTCAGATAGTTCCAGATTCGTCTTACACAAGCACTCAATATACTGTTCAGATATTAAGAGATGGAAATGTAGTAGCAGAAAAAATAAATAATATAGGTACATCTACAACAAGTATAACCTATTCTGCTCTGTCTGGTGGTGTTTCTCTTGCATCTCAGTCACACACTTTTAAAGTTATAACCTCAGGACAAGCGTTTGTTTTTACGCCAACATTAACATTTACTGCTGCTGCGTGGAGTAATGGAGGTAGCGAAGTATGGACTACAACTCCAGCAAGTCAGAATGTTTTATCTGAAATAATTATAGCAGACCAGATGCCAAAGATAAAGGTTATAGATTTTATATCTGGAATACTAAAAATGTTTAATCTAACAATTTACTATGTGGATGATGAGTCCGATGCAGATTATGATAAAATTAGAATACTACCTCTTGATGATTATTACGATGACAATCCAAAGATATTTGATATAACAAAATATATTGATTCATCAGAGCACGATGTGGAGTCCACTATACCATTTAGTGAAATTGACCTTGAGTACGAGAAACCTAAAACTCTACTTATGAAGCAACACGAAGAATCATTTAACCATATATTTGGTGATGAGGAGTTTAAACCAATCGATGTAGATAGAGGTAAACCGTATAAAGTTAAACTACCATTCGAGCACTTTAAATTTGAAAGGTTGTTTGATGAAGCTAATGGAAATGAGACTGACATACAGTGGGGTTATTCTGCTGGAGATAACTTTAAGCCTGATGCTGACGCAACTCCTCAACCTACGGCTAATTATCAACCTATATTAAGCAAACCACTTATATTTTATGGAATAAGAATAACTGGTCTTTCTGGAGATGGTAGAATAAACTTTTATGGTAATGGTGTTCACAAGGGTCTCACATCATATTGGAAGCCATCAAATACAAACGAGAATGGAACATCATCAACCGCACCAGCATTTACATTAAACTTTGATAATGAAATTGATGAATTTAATTTAACAGATTATGACGGAACAACTAACTCGTTGTTCAAGAAATTCTATCAAACATACATAGAAGATGCCTTCAATGCAAAGAAACGTATATTCAAGCTAACAGCACATTTACCAAGTAGTGTGTTACTTAATTATAAGCTAAACGATAGATTTCAGATTGGCGACAAAGTATTTACAATAAATTCAATAGACACCAACCTAAAAACAGGTGAGTCTAAATTAGAACTACTGAACGTATTATGATAAAAGATATTATAGATTTATTGCAGCTTTCTGATTGGTATGGCGTATCTCATAACATAGATATTGCTAAAGGATTGTATAAAGCACCAAGAGATTGGAAAGAAACTAAAAAAGTGTTAGAGAGAGTAAGAAAATCAAAATCATACAGAAATGGCTAAACAAGACATCATAATATCGATACAGCTCAAGGGAGCTGAGGGCGCAAGTAAGTCAACAGACCAACTTTCTAACGCAACAAAGAAACTATCTGACTTACAAAGGCAAGAGGCTATTGAAGTAGCTAAAGTAAATGAGCAGATAAAGATACAGAGAGATATAAACACTGCTGCTGCAAAGTCATCTCTTGGTCTTGCGAATGCAACAGGACTGACAGCGAAGCAAATGAAAGCGTCAAGAGCTCAGTCTGGTCTTAACAACGCAATCTTACTCGAAACAGGTCGCTTAGCATCTGATGCAAGTTTTGGATTTACTGCGATTGCAAACAACTTGTCTCAGGTTGTGACATTATTCTCTTCATTTGCTAAGACTGCTGGTGGAGTTGGAGCTTCATTAAAACAACTTGCAGGTTCTTTAATAGGAACTGGAGGTCTATTAATCGCATTACAGCTTATCATTTCATTCGGTCCTCAGATATTTGATTTCTTCGCCAGATTACTTGGCGCAACAAGAGAGCTGAGAGACGCTATGAAGGGTGCTGCGGACACTATTAAGCAGCAAACTGGCTCATTTGAGATATACACAAGGACACTTCAGAATGGTTGGAAATCATCTGAAGAGATGGCTGATGCCACAAAGATGTTAAAGAAAGAGTTTCCTGAGTACATAAAGTTATTGAAAGATGCTGGATTAAGCACCGAAGACCTTAAGAACAAGAATGAGGAAGCTATAAGGATAACAAAGGAGTACACTAAACAAATTAAGATACAAGCTATGGCTCGTCAAGCAGCCATTAAGATTGAAGAAGAAGCTGCAAAGATTATTCAGGTTCAAGTTGATAGAGAGGTAAAGGCAAGAGAAGAGGGTTTCACAAGTATTAAGGAAGTTCAACAGAGACTTCAGGTATCACAATTAGAATTGCAAAGAGTTGAAGAAGAGCAATCTGGAAAAAGATTTTCTCAAATTACTGACTTAGAAAGAAAAGAGAAAAGGGGTATAGAAGGTAGGATAAAGAATCTTAAAAAGATACTTGAACTTAATCAAGATGAAATAGATGATTCCGAAAAGACTATCGACATCCTTATGGAGTTTACTGATATTCAAACTAAAGAGACTAAAAAGGGTTATGGTAAAAGAGAAAGAAACTTTAAGCAACACCTTCTTGATTTAGATAAATTAGAAGAAAGTTTCAGACAGAAAGCTGTAGATACTCAGATGATGACTGCTGATGAAATTATTAATCAAGAAGAGATAAACGCTAAAGCAGAGCTTAAAATAAGAGTTGATTCATTTAAGGCTAAACAAAAACTTAGATTAGATGAATTCTTAGAAACTACTGAAGACGCAGATGAAAGAAAGAAGGCTAATGATGAGTACAATGAATCTATAAGATTAGCTGACGAGGAAAGCCGTCAAGTCACTATTGAACTCGAAAGGGCTTTCAATACAAAAAGAACTAAGCTAACAAGAAAGCGCACTGAAGATGACGCTAAAGAACAAGAGAGAATAGATGATTTAGAGAGAAAACAATTAGATTCTCGTGCTGCTAATTTAGATGCTATAGATGAAATGGGTGTTAAACAAGCAATTAACACCAGAATAAGGAATATAGAGAGCCTCAAGGAAGATGAAGCCAGAGCTAAAATAAGTGTCGAAAAGGCTGTAGAAGGAACTGATATTAAAGCTCAGGCTGAACTCGATTTATTAGACTTAAAAAGAAAGATTGCTTTAGAAGAACAAGCGTTAGAACAGGATAAGTTTGACTTTATAAATGAACAATATGGGAAAATATCTGATTCCTTAACACAAACTTTTGGAGTTACAGCCCACAATCAAACTGTAGAGATAGAGGAGAGATACAATAAGGAGATGGAAGCTGCTGAAGGCAACGCTGAATTGCAAGTCAAGATTCGTGAAAAGATGGAGAAAGATAAGGATAAGATTGCAAGAAAGCAGTTTAAGATTGATAAAGCAGCTAAGATTGGTCGTGCTCTTATGGACACATATCAATCTGGTGTACTTGCATTTGGCTCTCAATTAATTCCAGGCGACCCTACATCAGCAGTTAGAGCACCAATAGCTCAGGCTATAGCAATAGCAACTGGTCTTGCTAATGTAGCAAACATAGCTCGTCAAAAGTATCAGAGTTCTATTGGTTCTGGAAGTAGCGGAACAGGAGGGGCTTCAGGAGGTGGATTGCAAATTCAAGCACCAGACTTTAATGTTGTTGGTGCATCTCAGACATCTCAGTTAGCACAAGCTGTAACAACTCAACAAGAGAAACCAGTAAAAGCATTTGTAGTAGGCAAAGATATATCTACACAACAAGAACTTGATAGAAACATAACAAACACCGCATCATTCGGTTAATTTAATAGTATGAGAATTATAGAACTTTTTATAGATGAAGAAGGATTGTTCTCTGGCATAGATGCCATTTCAATAGTAGAGAAACCAGCGATAGAAGAGCATTTTATCGCCCTATCCGAAGAGAAAGAAGTAAAACTTGCTGAAGTAGATAAGGAGAAGAAGATTCTTATGGGTGCAGCACTTATACCCAATAAGAACATCTACAGACGTAATGGCGAGGATGAATACTACATTTACTTCTCAGAAGACACTGTACGAAAAGCGTCAGAGCTATTTTTAATGCGTGGTAATCAAAATAAAAGCACTTTAGAGCACCAAGCAGAGCTTAACGGCTTGTCTGTGGTAGAATCGTGGATTGTAGAGGATAAAGTGCACGACAAGAGCCGTAAATACGGTTTAGATATGCCTGTAGGTACTTGGATGGTATCTATGAAAGTAAATAATGAAGAGGTTTGGGATGATTATGTTAAATCTGGTAAAGTAAAAGGCTTCTCTATTGAAGGTTACTTCACTGACGAGGTTGCTATGTCTCAAATAGAGCAACTTGAGGAAGAGAACGAAGCTAAGCAAATACTTTTAGAGGTTGCTAACGTAATTCTTGGCGATAAATACGAATTAGCTACATACGGAGACTACGGAAGTGGCGTTAGAAACAATGCAAGGCGTGGTATTGAGCTAAATAAGAAGGTAAATAATAAGTGCGCCACCTCTGTGGGGAAAGTAAGGGCACAGCAGCTCAGTAGGGGTGAAAAACTCAGTGTGTCCACGATAAAGAGGATGTATTCTTACTTATCAAGAGCTGCTGAATACTATGACCCAAGTGATTCTAAGGCTTGTGGTACAATTTCATACCTTCTATGGGGTGGTAAGGCAGGATTGTCTTGGAGTAGGTCTAAACTACGCCAATTAGGTGAATTAGACCTTAATTGTGACTGTCACGAGCTATCTGAGGAGCTTGAACTTGGTTTGTATGACAAAACATACAAAGATTACCCATCTGCTGCAAGAAAGAACGCCAGAAAGGCTCTTGCGTATTATGATAGCAATAAACCGAGATGCGGAACGCCTCAAGCGTGGCAATTTGCCAAACTATTGTCTGATGGTAAGCCATTATCTCGTTGTTTGATATCAGAGATGGCATCTTACAATAGATTTGAGAAAAAGAAAGACGAACCATATAATAAAGGTTGTGGTGGTCTTCTATGGGATGCTTGGGGAGGCGAAGCAGGAATCCGTTGGGCAGAAACTAAACTTGATGAGATAAACTCTCAGGAATCTAAAATGGAATTATCCACTAAAGAGATTAATGGGAGACTCGCCTACGATACAAAAGAAGAAGCATTAAAGATTGCAAAGGATATTGGCTGTGAGGGATATCACACTCACGATGTAGATGGACAGACGTGGTATATGCCTTGTAAAGAACATAAATTAGCTAAATACGATGACAAAGGAAGAATTATTAGAAGCCCGAAAGCACCAAATTCCGATACTAAAAACCCTTCTCCAAAGAGAGGTAGCAAACGCAATCCAAAAGGAGCTGCTGGGAAAGGAAGGGGAGTATCTGTTCCAGCCAGAGTGCTGAAGTCGTTACAGAAGAAAGCAAGTGACTTTAATGAGAAGTATAAATCTAAACTTGGTTACGGAACTACTGTAGGTCAACTCAAATCTGTATATCAGCGTGGCGTAGGTGCATTTCAAACATCACATAGTCCTATGGTAAAGTCAGCCGAGCAGTGGGCGCAAGCGAGAGTAAACGCTTATATATACCTATTAAAGAACGGAAGACCTCAAAACGCTAAATACACAACAGATTACGACCTATTGCCAAAGAAACACCCTAAATCAAGTAAGAAATGAAAAAAGCATTTGAAACACCAAGCACAACATCTCCACGCAATTCAAGACGTGGTTGCTTGTGCAAAGATGGAAAGACATATTCTCGCAAGTGCTGCGATGGAACATTGAGAGCTCAAGGTATTGGGAAAATCTAACAGAGGAATTATTATTAGTTATTATTATATACTTTAAAGTTAAATTTTATTATGGAAGGTAAAGCAACTCTTATTTTAAAAGACATTATGCAAAAACTTTCTATGATTAATTCTGAAGAAGTAAAAGAAGAAGTAGATAACGTAGAAGTTGCTGCCGAAGAAGTTACTGCCGAAGTTGAAGTCAAAGAAGAAGTTGCGTTGTCTGAACAAAACGAAGAAGTAGTCGAAGAGACTACTGAACTATCTGATGAAGTTTCCGAAGAATTAGCTGAAGAGGATGAGCAAGAAGCTCCTGAATCTGAAGAAGAGTCTGAAGAAGAAGAATTGGAAGAAGAAAAATATGTTTCTCGTGATGAATTTGATAGTAAAATCTCTCAACTCAAAGATATGATTGAGTCTATGAAAGGTGATATGTCAAAAGAAAGAGAATCTTACGAACAAGAAAAGTCTGAGTTAAGTGCACAGATTGAGAAACTATCTGCTGAACCAGCAGTTGAGCCAATCAACCACGCACCTAACCAAGAAGATGAAAAGAAAGATGTGTTACGTTATTCAATAAATCGTAATGCTTCTACTATTGATAATGTATTTTCTAAATTAATATAAATAAAAATGAGCACACAACAAGTAAACTTAACTGGCTCTGTTGCCAGTATCACTTCAACTTACGCTGGTGAGTTTGCAGGGAAATATATTTCTGCTGCTCTACTAAGCGGTAAGACATTGGCTGATGGTTCTATTACTATCAAACCAAACGTAAAGTTCAAGGAAGTTGTAAAGAAAATCGCCTCTACAGACATTATTGCTAATGCTGGATGTGACTTCTCTGCTACTTCAAGTGCACTTACGCTTACTGAAAGAATTCTTCAACCAGAAGAGTTCCAAGTAAACCTCGAACTATGTAAAAAGGATTTTCGTAGCGATTGGGAAGCTGTACAAATGGGATATTCTGCATTTGACAACTTGCCTCCTAAATTTGCTGACTTTGTATTAGGTCACGTTGCTGCTAAAGTTGCTGAGAAAACTGAGCAAAACATCTGGGGAGGCGTTGACGGTAACGCAGGTGAATTTGACGGTTTCACAGTTCTTATGGCTGCTGACTCTGATGTAAATGACGCTGCTAATGGTTCTGAAACTTCATACACATCTACTAACATCATTTCATTGTTAGGTAATGTGGTAGATTCAATTCCTTCTGCTGTTTACGGAAAAGAAGATTTAACTATCTATGTACCTACTGTAGCCCTTCAGGCTTATGTTCGTGCGCTTGGTGGATTTGGAGCTTCTGGTCTTGGTGCTGCTGGTACTGGAGACAAAGGAACACAATGGTATAATATGGGGAATGCACTTTCTTTTGAAGGTATTAAAATCCAACAAGCTCCTGGTATGCCTTCTGACCACATCGTTGCAGGTGAGGCTTCTAACTTGACATTTGGTACTGGTCTATTATCTGACCACAACGAAGTTAAGTTGATAGATATGGCGGACATTGACGGAAGTCAGAATGTTCGTGTGATAATGCGTTTTACCTCTGGTGTCCAATACGGAATCGGTGGTGACCTCGTATTACAGACTCTTGCTTAATAATTAATCGTCTAATATGGGGGTGCTAAACCCACCCCCTTTTTAATACTTATAATATGGCTTGTGATTTAACTGGAGGAAGATTAAGACCTTGTAAGGATGCCGTAGGTGGTATTAAGAAAGTACATTTTGTAGATTTTGGTGATTTAGGAACGCTAACTTTTGGTAGCAGTGACGAAATTACTGATATGACAGGAACTTTCAATTATCATACCTACGATGTCAAAGGTAACTCTTCCCTTGAAACTAACATTACGTCTTCTCTTGAGAACGGAACTACATTCTTTGAGCAAGTCGTAAACATCACTTTATTCAAGCTGACTAAAGAGGACAACAAAGAATTGAAACTAATGGCGTATGGCAGACCACACGTTGTTGTTCAAACATTTGATGATAAGTTCTTATTAGTTGGTGCTGATAATGGTGCTGATGTTACTGGCGGTACTGCTGTTACTGGTACTGCTATGGGTGATTTGAATGGATATACACTTACACTAACTGCTAACGAGCTTCGTATGCCTTCATTTGTTGATGGTGGTACTGACTCTGACCCATTCGCAGGTATGTCAAGTGCTACAGCTACAGAATCTACTCAAAGAGACCCTTCATAAATTTAATAGGGTTATGAATCTAATAGGGGGTGTTTTCATCCCCTATTTTTTTATGTAATGAAAACAAAATGTTGTATTTTTGTTACTTTGGTATGCACATATTAAGTACATCAACTGACGCACAAGAGTTAAAGATAGTTCCTCGTTCTGATGCGAGTGCGCCAACTCTTGAGCTTACTGATAAAAGTAAGAACACCACTACTACTGTAAGTGTATCTAAGACCTCCTCAGACCCATTTATGACGCTCTCTGGCAGCTTTTCTCTTGTTGAGGATAGATTCTATTCATTTGAGGTAAAAGATGGCTCTAACGTGATTTATAAAGGTCTTATATTCTGTACTAATCAAACTAACTATGAGAAGTTTGACGTACATAAAGATGATTATGTAGTCGAAGATAGCTACGATAATGAATTTGTTATATTATGAGTCGCAAAGTAAAAAGAAATAATAATCGCCCAATGCCACAGGTAAAAGACGGTAAGATACATATTGTGAATCTTGAGTCTTATTCAAGACCTGATATAAAGGAATATAAGAATCAGGATTGGATATCGTATGGCGATGACAACAACTACTTCGAATACCTTATAGACAGGTATAATGGTTCGCCAACAAATAACGCTGCGATTAACGGTATTGCAGAAATGATTTATGGCAAAGGATTAGATGCTACGGATAGTGCTGAAAAGAAAGAACAGTACGATGAGATGAAGGAGCTCTTCACTAAGGACTGTATGAAGAAGATATGCTATGACTATAAAATGATGGGTCAATCTGCACTTCAAGTTATATACACTAAAGACAGAAAGAAGATTGCTACTGTAGAGCACATTCCTGTAGAAACACTTAGAGCTGAGAAATGCAATTCAAAAGGGGAGATAGTTGCTTACTACTACAGTTCTGATTGGGAGAATGTAAACAACAGAACTAAGCTAAAGAGAATACCTGCATTTGGTTATTCTAATGCGCCACTTGAGATATTGTACATCAAGCCATACAGAGCTGGTTATAAATATTATTCGCCAGTAGATTATCAGGGTGGTTTACAATATGCAGAGCTCGAAGAAGAAGTAGCAAACTATCACATTAACAATATACAGAATGGTCTTGCGCCTTCTATGCTTATTAACTTCAATAACGGTGTTCCGCCAGATGAGCAACGTGATATGATTGAAAGAAGTATTATAGATAAGTTTAGCGGTAGTTCTAACGCAGGTCGCTTTATCTTGGCGTTTAATGACTCGAAAGAACTTGCAGCTACAATAGAGCCAGTGCAGTTATCTGACGCCCACCAGCAGTATCAATTCTTGTCTGATGAGTCTATGCGTAAAGTTATGGTATCTCACCGAATTGTATCGCCTATGCTTGTTGGTATTAAAGATACAACTGGTCTTGGCAATAATGCTGAAGAGTTACAGACAGCATCAGTTCTTATGGACAATACTGTTATTCGACCTATGCAAGTAACAATCTTAGACGAGCTTGAGAAGGTTCTTTCTTATAACGGAATTGATTTAGATATATACTTCAAAACATTACAGCCTCTTGAGTTTACTGATTTGACAAACGCTATTTCAGAGAGTGAAGTAGAGAAAGAGACTGGCGTAAAGAAAGACCAAGTTGAAGAAGAAACTAAAATAGAAACAGAGGAGTAATATGGCAACTGCATTATTCATAAAAAGAGCCGACCTTGTAAAGAACACCGCATTAAATGCTAATGTGGACACTGACAAGTTTATACAGTTTATTAAGATAGCTCAAGAGATTCACGTTAGAAATTATATGGGTACTGACTTATATGATAAGATAGGTGCAGATATTATTGCAGGTACTCTTACTGGAGACTATTTAGATTTAGTAAACGATTACATACAGCCTATGCTTATTCACTATGCTATGACTGAATATCTTCCGTTTGCTGCATACTCCATCTCTAATGGTGGCGTATTTAAGCATAGCTCGGAGAATAGCACAATAGCAAATAAAGAAGAGGTTGACTTGTTAATTAGTAAGGAAAGAGATTATGCTGAGTATTACACTCAACGATTTATAGACTATATGAGTTATAATGCTGATAGCAAGTTTCCAGAATATTACACAAACAATAACGAGGATATTCATCCAGATAAAGATAGTTTATTTCACGGATGGGTATTATAAGCAAGTATAAACCAAAAAAGGAGAACATAATTAAGTTAAAGAAATATTTAGATGCCAAACGAAATATATCACAGAAGCAACTTCGGAAATCCTAATGCAGAGGGCTTTGGCGATGTGTACTATGACCACGCAGCGACCAATAAGCTATACAACCACTCTGACTATTACGAGAACTCAGATGGCACAGATGCGACCTTAAAAGACTTAAACAATAAAGCAAGTATAGTCTTAACACCTACTGCATATTCA
>Ga0098042_1000364_pt1 | contig 17494 bp, 27 predicted proteins | sample 9_EtaG_FD_75066 | JGI IMG/M metagenome (GOLD analysis project Ga0098042, IMG submission 75066) | Marine viral communities from the Subarctic Pacific Ocean - 9_ETSP_OMZ_AT15188 metaG | ecosystem: Environmental > Aquatic > Marine > Oceanic | place: Pacific Ocean | collected 2015-01-10
AAACACCATTGTTACTCAACACATTACAACTTTAGAGGAAATTTATTATTTAAATATTTTTGATCCTGTTGAGCTTGATTTTGTTGAAGAAGTTTTTGAATACAACGATGTTAGTATGGAAGATGGCGAAATATCTTTTACACCCATTGAACCTGAGGTTGAAGAGGTTTCCTTTACAAGTGTAGAATTAGAAATAGCTGAGATTGAAATTAATTTACCGGAGCCTGAAGTAGAAATTATTGAGGTCGAAACTGAAGTTGAGTTAGAAATCGAGATGGAAATGGAAGAAATCGTGGTTGTAGAGGCTGAACCTGAGGAAGAGATTACAGAAGAACCTCAAGAAGAATCACAAGAACCAGAACAAGAAACACCACAAACAGTACAAAAAGAAGAAGATCCAGAAGAAACGGTAGAAGAAGAGAAACCATCAGAGCCTAAGATATCAAAGAAAGAGAAAGCTGCTACTGAAATTGTAAAAAAGATTGATGACAAAGCAAGATATGATGACGCTGCTCAGACTAAAACTTTGATCGTGATGCAGATACTTGGCAATACAAAAACCTTTTTTGATAGTCAAGCATACATTCAAGATACAAACGTTACTGAGTATTTAAACAAGACAATAGAAGATGAGTATGGTATTCTGTTTGATATGGCTCAAAATGAAACAATGAATGATATGGTGAACTCACAGTGGCAGAGGTAAGTATAGGCGGAATTTCCTTCAAAGGAGGAAAAATGATGGCAATCGTCCTAGCACTTAGTAGTGCCGTGGGTGCTTTGTATGGTGGATTTGAGGTGTATAAACGCTTTCAAGATATGTCCGCAGCTATTGAGGCTTATCAGGAACCTGACCTCAGCGGATTTGATAAAAAGATTGCTCTTGTAGAAAGTGAAACAAACGCAAAAATAGAGCTTGTATCACAACAACTAGATGCTTTGAAAAGTGAGTTAGAAATTATATTAGGTGAAATAAACCTAATAAGTACCGTTAGTCGTGAACTTAAAGACGACCTTAAAAAAGATTTACGCAACGTTGAGCAAGACGTGCGTCACGTCACCGAAATTGTAAATGACGTCGAAGATAGACAAAAAGAAGATACTAGAGAAATATTTGATGAGCTAAAGATTATTGAAGAAAACCTTGAATTAAGCGTTGACAAAGCGTTAAATAACCCTTTAAGTAATATGAGTGCAACATCAAAATGAGGAGCTAATTATGTGTAATTGTAAAACAGATGAGGATTGCGTATGTCGATTAAGATAGAGATGAAAACAATCCTGCCTTATGTTGTGCTGATTGCAACAGTCGGCATGACATGGGGTATGTGGTCTGAGAGACTTAATGCAGTTGAAAAGAAGGCGGATAGTGTTGCAAAAATACAACAAGATATTGCTATTATAAAAGAGAGAATTCTTCAAATGGATGATAAAATAATGTGGATTGAAGAGTTTTTAATTAAGACAGTGGAGTTTTAATGAAACAATGTCAAATCTGTGGATGCTCTTGTCACTGTTCTTTAAACACATCTTGTATGTGCGAGTGTCCGAGGTGCGTGCATGACGATCAGCCGAGCCCAGATGAGACAACAGGTGATGAAGCCAGGAAGAATTAAAAGGAAAAAGAAAAATGACAAAACTATGCCCAAGAGGAAAAGCCGCAGCAAAGCGTAAATTTTCGGTTTATCCCAGCGCATACGCAAACGCCTATGCTTCTAAAATCTGTGCTGGTAAGATTAAAGATCCGAGCGGAGTAAAGAGAAAAGATTTTAGAGGACCTAAGCCGTCAGGAAAAGCTGATGGCGGTATCATAGATTTTAATAAAATATCACAAGGTCGTAAGAAAGTTTCAAAATTTAATAAGGGCGGCATAGCTAGAGGATGTGGAGCGGTTATGGCGAACAAAAGAAAAACTACAAAAATTATTTAGATGGCTAAACCAGGTTTAAAAGAGTGGTTTAAACAGGATTGGAGAGATATTAGTTCTCGAAGAAAAGATGGTAGTTTTGCCAAGTGTGGTAGAACAAAACAAAAAAAAGATGCTAAAAGAAATTATCCAAAGTGTGTCCCCGCAGCAAAAGCTGCAAGAATGACAAAGGGGCAAATTAAATCAGCAGTATCTAGAAAAAGAGCAGCAGGTAACGTGGGGCCTAAACCCACCAACGTGAAAACATTTGTCAAGAAAAAAACAAGCAGAAAAAATAAAGCTTGATGTAATTAATTGGTCTAAGACTATCTTAGAACCAGTTAACAAGCACATAGGTTTTCCAGCGTGTCCTTTTGCAGCTAAATGGAGAAAAGACGATAAAGTGCGAATTGAAGTTCGCATGGATAAATCTAAATACGAAAAACAATTAACCTCTGTTATTAAATCTTGGAATAAAAAACAGCACGATATAATTATTTACTGCGATCCTTTTTTTGAACAATATAGCCCCGAACAATTTCAAGACAAAATAGATTTTTATAATAAAACCTACAATAGACGAGATGTATATTTTATGGGCTTTCACCCTGAAACTCCCGCTGATCCAGAGGAACAAGAGTTTTTATGCGATCCAACTGACGAACCTGTTTCTCATGGAGATTTAGAGTATTCCATGATGTTAATACAAAAATTTAAACAGTTGTATGAAGCAAGTTGCAAACTACATAAGATAGGTTATTATAAAAAATGGCCTAAAGACTACTATGAAGAAGTAGTAGCTGAGAGGCAACGTACGTACGAACAATTAAATAAGAAGAGGTAATTACCATGATGAAAAAAAAGCAAGTAATCAAAAAAAGAGGCGGAGGCATGATGAAAAAGAAAAAGCAAGTCATGAAGAAGCGTGGCGGCGGTATGGCAGCTAAAAGAATGATGGGCGGCGGTATGGCTAAGAAAAAGCAAGTCATGAAGAAGAAGTAATTTGAAATGGCTACATCAGGTACAACAGATTTTAACTTAAACATTGACGAAGTTATTGAGGAGTCTTTTGAAAGAATTGGAAGGCAAGTCAGAACTGGATATGATTTAAAGTCAGCTAGAAGAAGTTTAAATCTGTTGTTATCTGAGTGGGGAAACAGAGGAGTTCATCTCTGGAAAGTCACCAACCATACTCAAAATTTAACTGCAGGGACTACAACATATACTGCGCCTGCAAATACAAGTGACGTGTTAGAAGCAGTTTTTAGAAATGGTGATACCGATACCACCATGACAAAAGTTTCAAGATCTCAGTATCAAGCAATACCGAATAAATCTTCACAGGGCACACCGACTCAATATTATGTTAGAAGAAATTTATCTAATGTTGAAATTAATTTATACTTAACCCCTAATACAACTGATACCCAAATTAATTATTTTTATGTTGCAAGGATAGAGGACGCAGGAAAATACACAGCTACTCCTGATGCACCTTACAGATTTTTGCCTTGTATGGTTTCTGGTTTATCATTTTACTTAGCACAAAAACATAATCCGGGAAGAGTGCAAGAAATGAAAATGTATTATGAAGATGAATTACAAAGAGCACTAACAGAAGACGGACAAAGAACTTCTGTTCATCTTGTTCCTCAAAATTATTTCCCCGGAGGTAGTTAATGTCTTTTGCAGTTGGCGTAAAATCACAAGCTATTTGTGATCGTTGTGGCTATCAATATCCTTATTTAGAATTAAGAAAAGAATGGAATGGCTTATTGGTTTGTCCAGAATGTTACGAACCTAAGCATCCACAATTAGAACCACCATATTCAAGACCCGACCCTGAAGCATTACGAAATCCTAGACCTGATCGAGTGGAGCCACTTATAGTTGATGTTGGTTTTCCCAATAGCACACCTTTTGAAAGTGTTGGTATGCAACCTGCCCCAATTAGAGATGACTTGATAATGTCCTCAGCAGTTGGTACAGTGACAGTGGTGATATCATGAATTATTCTGACTTATTAGATAATGTAAGAAACTATACAGAAGTTACATCTGATGTTTTAAGTAACGCAGTAATAAATGTTTTTATTACAAACGTAGAAAATAAAGTAGCAAGAGAAGTTGATTCAGATGATCAAAGAAGATACGCCACCACAACTTTTACAGCCAATAATGCTTTTTTAGATGTTAGTGCTCCTGAGGGTGGTTTTCGTTTTGCTAGAGGACTACAGCTCGTAGAAACTGATGGCACAAGAACTTGGCTAGAACAAAAAGATGCTACATTTATGGACGAGTATTCTGTAGAAAGATCCACCACCGATACTACTTTTACAGGCAAACCAAAGTATTGGGGTAACTGGGATGCAACAACATTGATTGTGGCCCCCACTCCAAACGTAGCTTATACAGCAGAAATGTGGTATGACGAAACTCCACAAAGAATCGGGAATGGTTCCGGTTCAACTACCACCACAACATTTTTATCTAATAACGCACCAGAAGTTTTACTTTATGGCACCATTGCTGAAGCGTATTCATACTTGAAAAATACACAAGATATGCAATTATACGATCAGAAGTTCCAACAAGCTCTTCAGCTTTATGCAAATGAGCAGATGGGACGTAAACGTAGGGACGAGTATACAGATGGTGTATTACGACTCCCCTTAAGATCAGTAGACCCAGGAGGTAGTTAAACATGGCAATAAATCAAGCAGTCTGTGCTTCCTTTAAACAGCAGTTGCTTCAAGGGGATCATGATATTGATAACGACACTATCAATCTTGCTCTCTACACAAGTTCTGCAACTTTAAATGGAAACACAACAGCCTACTCAGCCACAAATGAGGTAGGTAATTCAGGAACATATACAGCAGGTGGTGCAACCTTAACCGGTGCAACTGTTGGATTAACAGCGACAAGCGTTACAGCATCAACAGCATTCGTTGACTTTGCGAACGCAAGTTTTACATCAGCAACAATTTCTGCACAAGCAGCGTTGATCTATAATAGATCATCAAGTGCTACTAATGCAGCTATTGCGGTTCTTGATTTCGGAAGTGTAAAAACATCAACAAACGGTACATTCACAATCGCATTCCCAACTAACGATAAAGACAGTGCTATATTAAGACTTTCTTAATTTAGTGGAGCATTACCATGGCAGATGCTTGGGGTGAAAATAATTGGGGCGAAGGAGCATGGGGCCAACAAAGCTCGGCTACCGTAATTTTAACTGGGCTATCCACATCATTTGCAGTAGGCACTGAATCAGTTGAAGCTGAAATAGCAACAGGTTGGGGTAGATCAACCTGGGGTTCTTTCGCATGGAATAATAACGTAACACAAGAGGTAGATGTCACAGGAGTGACAATGACTACCTCTCTTGGTGCAACCACTCAAGAAGTGGGAACGGGTGTTATTGTTTCACCTACAGCTTTAACAATGACAGGTGCCTTGGGCACCACATCACAAATTGCTGACTCTCTTTTAACTCTTGATAGTCTTTCCGTAGGTGTTGCTCTTTCTGGAGTAACCGTATCTGGTGAAGGTAGTGTCGGTGTTATTGCACCATCTGATCAATTAGATTTTGCTATTGGAACAACTAGTGTTTTCGCATTTACACAAGTAGATCCGACCCCAGTTACAATGACTGCCACTCTTGGAACTGCGGTGGCAGAGGCAGACGCTCTAGTTACTCTTGGTAGTTTATCTTCATCATTTGCTACAGGAACAGAAACTGTTGAAGTAGGAACTGGTATAACTGTTAGTGTCTCTACTGTTGCGATGAGTTTTGCACAAGGAACTCCAGACCCTCAAGCAGGATCAATTGTTAATCTTACAGGACTTGACTTATCAATTGTAACAGGTAATGCTTTCTCTACACCGTGGGCTAATGTGGTGACAGGGGCAAGTAATACTTGGATAGAGGTAGATGCAGCATAAAAAGTGTTGCTTGAATAACAAAAAAAGATATATTTTAGAGAGGTTTAAACATGGCAAGTACATACTCAAGTAATTTAAAACTAGAAAAAATGGCTACTGGCGCTAACGCCAATACCTGGGGCACAAACACTAATAATAATTTAGATGTTTTAGATGCATTTGGAGCAGGTTATTTAGCTAAATCTGTTGCTGGTTCAGCAAATATTACTCTTACAACAGGTAATGCAGATCCCTCTGCCGAAGCAGCTAATAAAGTTATTGAATTAACAGGTGCTTTAACAGGAGCAATAAGTGTGTTTGTTCCTGCTGTAGAAGGTGAATATGTATTCTTTAATAATACAACAGGTTCACATAATTTAAAAATTTCAGCCACTGGTCACGATGCAAACGGTATTGTCATAGCACAAGGGGCATACTCACATGTTTATAATGACGGTACTGCTAACTATAAAATGTATAATGCGGTTGACAAACTAGGAGCTACAACTTTTAAAGGAGATGTTACTGCTGGTGATTCGGGAGAAATCATTCTTAGAGGTAATGGTGCTGTCACCGCTACAACTTTTGTTGGAAGTGGTGCAAACTTAACAGGTGTTGATCCGTTTCCTTCTGGAACAAAACAAGTTTTTTATCAAGCGTCTGCACCAACAGGTTGGACACAAGACACTGCGGCAGCTCTAGGTAATGCAGCCTTACGTGTTGTTGTCGGAACAGGTGGAGGAACAGGTGGTAGTGATACTTTTCAAACAACGTTCGGTAGTTCAAGAACAACAGAGTCAAAAAGTTTAACAGTGTCAGGTTCAGTAGCAGGAACTGTAGGTGGGCATACACTATCGACTCCAGAAATCGCATCACATTCTCACCCTGTCCCCGCAAGTGGAGCCCCAGGTAATTCCGGTTTGAATGTAACTAACCGCGGATCATTCGCAGGTAATAACCCTACCACCGAGGGTAATTTTAATACTGGTAATGCTGGTGGTGGTGGATCTCACACACACCCATTTAGTGGAACATTAACCTCTGCAACTACAGGAAGTTCAAGTTTTACAATACCTGCAATGGATATTAAACACGCAAACGTAATTATAGCCGCTAAAGATTAATTTTTTGTATCAAATATTAGATAACGTTTTAAAAAAACCATCATTAAAATTTTTATATAATGAGAGTTTATCTATCCATGGTTGGCACTTAAATAGAAAATCTCAAAAGAATGAAGATAAAGGATTTGGAGGTTTAGCTCTTTCAGATAATTATCAACAATCAAATAACAGTTTTTTATATGGATTTAATATTTATTTATATCAACAAATATTGTCGAACTTTAAAAGCAACGTTTTAGAGGATCAACCACTACCTAGAAGAATACATTTAGGAGCAAAGTATAAAGGAAATGTAGGATCAAATCATAGGGACACTGATCACATTGATGATACTACTATATTATTTTTTAATAATCCTTTTTGGGAAAAAGATTGGGGAGGGGGAATTGTTATAGAGAACGAGTTAATAGATTATGTTCCAGGTAGAGCCATAATTTTTCCTTCAGTATTTTTTCATCACGTTGAACAAATTAAATCTGACGAGTCTCCGATTAGACTTGCAACAAATTTTATCTTTAACTATAATTTTAAAAGTTTAAAAAATGCCAATATTTGATCCCGATGGGACGTGCCCTCTTCTTAAGAAGAAGTGCATAAAACACAGATGTATTTGGTATAACATGTTACAAGGTAAACACCCACAAACAGGTTTAGATGTTCAAGAATGGGGCTGTTCTATAGCATGGATTCCTTTGTTATTAGTTGAAAACTCTAGACAAACAATGCAGGTGCAAGCAGCTACTGAATCATTTAGAAATGAAATGGTTGATTCTAATAAAGCAATGGCAGGTCTTTTGCAAAAAAGTGATACAGCATCTAATTTAATGCGAAATACCACAACTATTTTTAATTTACTAAGCAAACAACAAAGAGCTGTTGCAGAAGGTAATAAAAAATTAGAAGATGAAACTATTAGACAATTAAGCAATAATAATATAAAAATTAATAAGAAGCCTAAAAAGGCGGTAACTAAAAAGGTGAAAAAAAATGGCAACAACGATAAATAACACCACAGTCAACACAAGAATGACTATAATTTTTGATGCAGGAGTTAATCCAAACTCTGCAAACGACGGTCCCGCTAGTGGCACAGGTAATACTGAGTCTGATGTATATTTAGATAACAATGTTCAACTAAATATAAGATCTCATACAGAAGTTGAGAATAGTATTCATGCTTTGCAATGGGATGCTACAACTAACACAGGCACGATCGAGTTCACTGATACAAGAGATAATGAGTCAATTTCTTCCGTTCCACAATGGGCAACAAATGTAGTTATTAGATGTGAAGCTCAAAATACTTGGTCATCAACATATAATTCTACTTACTCTGGGCATTCAGATGCAGGAGCAGAAGATGATTCAGCAGCAGTCACTGCTGCAACCACAGCCGCCGACACAGCGAGAAATGACTATCTTGCTGCACACAGTATTACTTTTTAAGTTTTCTGTGTATAAAAAAAAATGAAAGAATATATTTTAGAAATAAAAAAAATAGCGCCCAAACCTCTTTGTGAAAAAATAATTTCTTATTTCGATAATAACTACGGAGATGCCTTTACCGTTGGTGGTTTAAATAAAAATATTAGAAACTGTCTAACCAAAACTTTATTAAATCCAACAACATTAGGTGAAAAAATTTGTTTACATGCAACACAAGAAAAAATATTTGATTGTGTGAAACATTACAAAAATAAATTCAATGTAGAGATAGCGGATATTTCACAACTTGATTTGTTAAAATATGAAACAAATGACCATGATGCGGGATATAAATTTCATTGTGATTTTGGAAATAAGGTAAACCAAAGACATTTATCTATATCTATATGTTTAAATAATGAATATGAAGGAGGAGAGTTTGTTTTCGACTTACCAGAGGGGCAAATAATAATACCTCAGAATATAGGGGACGCAGTGGTTTTTCCTTCAAATTTTATGTTTCCTCATCAAGTTAATAAAGTAACTAAAGGAACTAGGTATGCAATTATAGGGTGGGTGATATAATGGAACCTATTTTTATAAAAGATTTTTTACCTAAACAAGTTTTAAATATAGTCTATTCCTATGCTATAATTAAATATACCAATAAAAATAATTTTGAAATAGACACTCAAACTAATTCTTTAGTTAGTGAATATGGTGATTATTTAATGGAAACACTTATGGACATGAGCACTCCTGTTGTAGAACAAAATGTACAAAAGAAATTAGTTCCCACATATTCATTTTTTAGAATATATGATAAAAACTCTGATTTAAAAATACACACAGATAGGCCTTCTTGTGAATATACAGTTGCTCTTTGTTTAGGAGCAGATCCTCATGATAAACCATACGAAATATTTATAGGTGAGGAAGATGAAAAGTCTGACTATAAATATTACAACAAAGAAAAAAAATATCAGAGATACAGAATAGATCATAAGTTCCCTGTAGTTACAAATTCAGCAGTTATATTTAAGGGTATGGATAAAATTCACTGGAGAGAGTATTGCACTCATGATCACTTTATGACTGTTTTTTTACATTATGTGGATCAAGACGGAGATTATAAAGATTATAAATATGATAAAAGAAGTATGTTGGGCCAACTAACTAAATGATTCCTTTATCTATTGAGTTTTCGTCTCCTTTAAAAAAATATATTGAAGCTCCAAGACCATCGGTGCATCACATACCTACTGAATATAAAAAGCTTCAGAATTTTTATAACGAAAGTGCGAGTTCTGAAACAGTTAAAAAATGTATGCCCTTTTTAGATTCTTTAACTTGTGGGTATATAATACCCTTTCCTATTGATATTCGTTTTCATTATGATCAAGAAGAAAAAAAAGCTATTTTTGAAATAAATGAAAACATACCTCCAAATGTAAGAAGTTGTTTTGAAGTGGCCTTTCATAATGAAAAACAAATTACAAAAGACTTAAGACATATTCATAGAACAGTGGAGGCCGTATTTAAATTTATTAATACTTGGAGAGTAAAAACACCAAAAGGGTATAGTTGTGTATTTACACAACCTTTTAACAGAAATTTACCTTTTAAAATAATTGATGGTATTGTTGATACAGACACATACCCTCAACCTGTAAATTTTCCTTTCTATTGGACAAATAAAATAGATAATCCTTTTATAATGAAAGCAGGGAGTCCAATGGCTTTAGTGATACCTTTTAAAAGAGATTCATGGAAAATTAAAATAAAGGAACATATTGATGAGCCATTAAATCAAATAAGTTTTTTTCCACAAATATTTGAAAATTACAAAAATAAATTTTGGAGAAAGAAGGAGTTTAAATGATAAAACCAGAAGAACTTAAAAAAAAAGATTTTAAAATATTTCTAGGAATGCCAATGTATGGAGGAATGTTGTCAGAGGCAACATTACATGGTTTGCTAGAATTACAAAACTACACTAGGAACAGTGGTATTGGAATGAGAGTTCAAACCATGGGGAATGAAAGTTTAATTACTCGTGCTAGAAATACCATAGTGTCAATGATGATGGATCAAACAGATTTTGTTGCTACACACCTTTTGTTTATAGACGCTGATATAGGTTTTAGGTGGCAAAATATAGATAGATTAATTAGAGCAGATAAAGATATTGTTTGTGGTATTTATCCTCGAAAACATATTTATTTTGATAAAATTAAAAAAACTCTTAAAGAAAATCCAAACGCTGATGAGGAAGAACTTGAAGCAAAAGCTCTAGGGTACAATGTTAATTTCGATGACCCTTTAAACTTAACAGGACATGATGGTTTTTTTCCTGTTAATGAGGCGGCAACAGGTATGATGTTAGTCAAACGTGAAGTATTTAGAACCATGTTTAAAAAGTTTCCTAAAAGAAAATATGAGTCTGATCAAATAGTAAATGGTTTGTCTTATAAATCAGATAACTGTTATGATTTGTTTGCAGTGGGCCCGTATAATACTCCCAAAGACGGTAAACCACAAATTAGATACTTGTCAGAAGACTACTACTTCTCACGATTGTGGCAAGAGTGTGGTGGAAAAATTTGGGCAGATCTAGCCATGCCTTTAACACACTTTGGTAATAGACCATATAAAGGTCATGTTGGGTCTTTAGTTGCTAAAAAAAATGAAACTTAGTTTAATCTAATATGAGAGAAATAGAATGTACTAATCTTGATAAAGACATACACTTAATAACTATTCCTGATTTGTTGTGGCATGATGTTTTAAATTTAAAATATAAATGTGATCAAATAAGAAAAAATCCACTATCCTTTTTAAAATTACATGAGAATATTGGTTTAAATGCTTATCAAGTTAGCTTACCCTCTCCTGATTTTGAAAAATCTTATTTAATGCCTTTTATCATTAGGTGTTGTTCATCTATTCTTAGATGTTCTCATAGAAAACTTTATTTTAGAAAAAATGAAGGACATTTTGATTTATACGATATATGGATAAATTACGCTGGAAAGAATAGTTCAAACCCAGTTCATAATCACGCTGGAAATATATCGGGAGTTATTTATATTGAAAATCAATTCAAAGAACCCATACTTTTTCCGAAAAAAAACCTAGCCTATAAAGGAGAACCTAAAAAAATGCTTTTATTTCCTTCTACAGAATTGCACGAAGTAAAAGAAAAAAAGACTGAAGGAGAAAGAATTACAATGGCTTTTAATCTACTAAAAATATAGTATATTGGCACAATGCCATTAGTTAATTTTAGACCAGCACCAGGTATCAATAAAGAAGTAACCGACTACACAGGCGAAGGCAAGTGGACAGACGGTGATAATGTACGCTTCTTTCAAGGATTGCCACAAAAAATCAAAGGATGGGAGAAGTTCATCTCTACAACTTTGGTGGGTGTGGCTCGTGATCAACATGCGTGGGTGGCTTTAGACGGAACAAGATATAACGCTGTAGGCACAGATAGAAAACTTTACGTCATACAAGAGGGTTTAGCGTATGACATCACTCCTATACGAGAAACACAAGCTTTAACAAATCCATTTACTACAAATGCAACGACATCTGTTGTCGTAACAGATACAGCACATGGTGCACAAGCAGGTGACTTTGTTACTTTTGATTCTTTCTCAGCTATTGATGGTCTTGACATGAATAAAGAATTTGAAATAACTTCTGTGGCTAATAATAATGCTTACGTTGTGACCGCAGGAAGTGCCGCTTCAGGTTCGACATCTGGTGGTGGTGGTACAGGCAATGCAAAATATCAAATAAGTATTGGTCCTGAAATATCTACTTCTGCTTTTGGTTGGGGCACAGACACATGGGGCTCTGGAACATGGGGTTCTCCTTCAACAGTTTCGAACGTAACCTTAGAAGCTAGACAATGGTCATTAGATAATTTTGGTGAAGATCTTATTGCAACAGTTTTAAATGGTGGCGCTTTCAAGTGGGACACATCAACAGGTGTATCAACAAGAGCGGCAGCTATATCTGGTGCACCGACCGCATCAAGAATAAGTTTAGTTTCCACACCAGATAGACATTTAGTTTTTATGGGTACAGAAAACACGATTGGTACTACAGGTTCACAAGACGATTTACTTATAAGATTTTCTGATCAAGAAGACATTACAACTTATCAACCTACTGCAGAAAATACTGCTGGCTCATTACGTATTGCTGACGGATCACGAATAGTGGCTGCAGAGCGATCAAGAGGTCAGCTCCTTGTTTGGACAGATACTTCATTGCACTCAATGCAGTTTATTGGGCCACCTTTTACTTTTGGTCTACGTCAATTAGGTCAAAACTGTGGTATTATAGGTATACATGCAGGACTTGATTTAAATGGTGTTGCCTATTGGATGTCGCAAGATTCATTCTTCTTATTTGATGGTACTGTGAAAAAATTACCATGCACTGTAGAGCAATTTGTTTTTGATAATATTAATATTACAGGATCTGAAAATGCTTTTGCAGGGCACAATGGTGAGTTTAATGAAATAATGTGGTTCTACCCAAGAACTGGTTCTGACACTATAAATGCAGTTGTTGCATACAATTATTTAGAAGGGACTTGGTGGACAGGAACTCTTGATAGAACGACTTGGATTGATAGAGAGGTTTATGAAAACCCCATAGCATCTGACTATCTACCAACGACCACGGCCAACAATGAAACTATTTCTGGTTTGACCGATGGAGCAACTCAAATGTTTTTACATGAAACAGGTAATGATGCGGATGGAGTTGCTATGACTGCTTTTGTGAAGTCTGGATCAGTAGAGATAGGTGAGGGTAATGATATGTTATTTGTTCAAAAACTTATACCTGATGTGCAAAATCAAGCAGGCACTTTAAATTTTAAGTTAGAGTTTAAAAACTATCCAAATACAAGCACTAGCACCACTAAGACGGCAACCTTTACTGATGCTACAGAGTTTGTAAGTTTGCGTGGAAGAGGTAGAGAGTTTACAGTTAATGTTGTTTCGAACACAACAGGCACAGCATGGAGATTGGGAACACAACGTTTTGATATACAACCTGATGGTAGAAGATAATGGCAAAACTAACCTTAACAAGATTTCCCGATCCTAGAGATGAGTATCAAAGAGAGCAACAAGCAGAATTAATTAGACAATTAGAAGAAATGATTCAGCAATTGAATACTCAATATACTCAAGACACACAAGAGGAATCTACCAGAAGATCGTGGTTTTTTAGTTAAATGGCTGACGTATTTAAAAGATTTATTGCAAACTTAACTACGACTGATTTGACAACTATTTTTGAAGTGCCTACTGCAAATGTTGCAGCGACACCACCTGTTCCAGTTTCTACGTTTATAGTAAAAACTATCAATACACATAATTATGATGGATCAAGTGCTGTCACAGTTAACATTGATCATAATAACGGAAGTGCAGATTTTCAAATATTTCAAGTTGATGTATCTGCTTCCGATACAAACACCATAACCACAAGCATGGTTTATCAAGAAGGAGATAAAATGAAAGTACAAGCTAACGCCGCTTCAAGAGCAATTATTGAAGTATCTGTTTTGGAGGTTAAACAACAACAATAATGTATTTATTAGCAACTGTCCCAGAGGACATTACAAAAAAACTAGAAGAAATAATTAATAAAAAACAAACAATAAAAGCTAATCATGATTTAGCAGGTAATATACAAAATGAATTTATGATACCTGAGGGTAAATCGGTAGTTTGGCCTTTAATAAAAAACTGTGTGGATGAACACTTTAAACAATATCCTTGGTTTTATGGTAGAATTAGTGGTATGCATGATTTAAATAAATCAAAAGAATTTCATTTAGAACTTCATAGCCTTTGGGTTAATTATCAAAGTAAATATGAGTTTAATCCTATTCACATACATGACGGTTTATTCAGTTTTGTTATATGGCATAAAGTGCCCTATAAAATGAAAGATGAAAAGGCTAGATTTCCTCATATGAAAGAGAGTGATATAAGAGCAGGACATTTTTGTTTTGTTGGGACGAATGAATTAGGTGATGTAACTTCACAGGTCATACCTGTTGATAATGAATGGGAAGGTAAAATGGCATTATTTCCTGCAGCTTTAAATCATCAAGTCTATCCTTTTTATACTTCTGACGAATACAGAATATCAATCTCAGGTAATGTGGGCTTTCAATAATCGGTTGATTTATTAAGTTTTCGCCTATAAAACTATAGTATGGCGAAAATTATAGATGAACCTAAAATCTTGCGTTATGACTCGATTGATGGTGAAAAAGTTCCTGTTTATAGTGCTAAAGTAGAAACTACCATAACAAACACTAAAACAGGTCAAGAATACGATTCACATGAGGAGTGTCAGGCTGATATTGACAATCCTGAAACAGAAACAACTGAAGCAGATATAAGAAGAGATGTTCACGTAACAGCTCCTAACGTATTTGCAGGGGCACACACCCTAACGGAGTAAAAATGTTTAAAAAGATTCTACCAGCAGTCACAGGAGCAATAGGTTTTGCAATTGGTGGACCTATAGGCGCTTCAATTGGTGCAGGTTTAGGATCAGCAGTTAGAGGAGACAATCCCGCAAACATAGCTACGTCAGCGTTGATGGGCTATGGTTTAGGAAGCTTTGGTCAAGCTGCAGGTTTAGTTGGAGGAAAAGGTTTGGGCGCATTAGGATCTAGTGCAAAATCTATAGTGTCTCCAACATTAGGTATGGGGCCTGGAGAGTCAATAGCGAGAACAGGTAGTATTAGTTCAGCAGGTAGCACTCCAAGTGTTTTTCAAAGAGGAGCAGAAGCATTTAAAGGCATGAGTGGATTAGCAAAAGGTGCTTTAGGTTTGGGCGCATTAGCTGCATTAAGTTCAATGGACGAAGAAGAGGGATTAGATATTGCTCCTCCACCAGAGGCAGGTAGTGTCGCTCCTTTGGATATGACTAGCGCTCCTGTAACTTATTTTGATGAGTCCACAGGAGAATACGGTGCAGCAGCTCCAACATATAGAAGTTTAAAAGACGGAGGCTTTCCTAGAAAGACAGGACAGATCTCTGGTCCCGGAACAGAAAAATCTGATGACATTCCTGCCATGTTAAGTGATGGTGAGTTTGTGATGACTGCTAAAGCAGTTAGAGGATTAGGAACATTGAAGGGCGCAAAAAAAGATGATAAGTTAGAACAACGTCGTAGAGGCGCAAAGCAAATGTACGACATGATGGACAAGTTAGAAAAGAAGGTAGCATAATGGCAGAAGAAGTAATTCAATATTCAAGGCAAGCGCCGTTTATAGAGCAGAGAGCAGAGCAGTTATTAGGTTCTGTTTTTGGTATTCCTAATTTTCAAAGACAAGCAGGCGAAACAGAAGAAGAATATAAATTAAGGTTAGAGGAATTAGGTGCTACTAGAAGACCTGATGAAACAGAGGAACAATATGAATTAAGATTACGAGGATTGGCGGGTATTCCACAAGGAGTTCCAGCTAAACAAGTTGCAGGTTTAGAACAAGCACAGTTAACTGCAATACAAAAAGCACAAGAGGGTCTTGGAGCGTATCAACCATTTTTGGATGCTTCAGGTAAATCTGTCGAAGCAGGTCTTGGAGCTTTAACTGCAGCACAACAAACTTTAGACCCGTCGCAAGTTTCTACCTTTATGGATCCGTATCAGCAACAAGTTACACAAGAAGCGTTAGCTGAACTAGACAGGCAGGCAGCTATTCAAGGACAACAAACCTCTGCCGAGGCTGTTGCTGCAGGAGCTTTCGGTGGTTCAAGATTCGGTGTTCGTGAGGCGGAAGAAGCGAGAAACTTAGCACAGGTAAAATCACAAAGAATTTTTGAAGACTTATCACGAAACTTTTTACAAGCGCAACAGGCACAACAAAGAACAGCACAACAACTAGGATCATTGGGAACACAAACTTTAGGTGTGGCTCAAGCACAATCAGGTTTAGGATCTTTAACACAACAACTAGGTGGCGTGGATATTAACAGATTATTAAGTGTGGGTGGTGTTCAACAACAGCAACAACAAAATGTTTTAGAAGCTGCTAGACAAACAGAACTAGCTAGACAACAAGAACCATTTAGAAGAGCAGGATTTGCTTCGGATATTCTACGAGGAGTTCCTACATCACAAATTCAATATACATCACAACCTTCTCCATCACTACTTCAACAAGTTGCAGGTTTAGGTATCGCAGGTTTAAGCACCTTAGGTGCGTTAGGTGGAACGGGGGCAGGCATCAGCCTGTTATCATAATGGCTATATTAGATAGACCAATGTTTCAGCGTCGATTGACCAAGGACCAACTACGTGCCTATGGTGTCCCTGCATTTGCCAATGGTGGTGTAGTGCAGAGGTTTTCAGAAGGTACCGGGCAAGAAGGAGTTACAAAGGCTCCTTTCCTAGCAGGAAGACTAAGTGATAAAACCGATACGGCTATAGATCCAGAGTTTCTTTTTCAAGACAGAAGAGGCTTACCTCCAGTAGGTACAGTCATAAGAGATGAGATTATTGAGAACGAAAAAGGAGAGAAGATTAGAATTACTGAAACAGTAGTGCAAGGCGCTAGAGGAATAAAGTTTGTTCAAAAAAAAGAAGAAGTTGTCTTTAGCCCTGAAAGAACAGTGAAGACACCTAGAGGAGAAAAGGTTATTCCCGGTCAAGGGGAAGATGTTGAGGTAGGTCCCGTTGATGAAAAAAAAGATGAAACAAAAGTTGATGTAGAAGAAACACAAGTCAAAGATACTGAAGAAGTTGAAGACGATATTGATAAAGAGAAAAGTGAATTAGATAGACTAAAAACTTTAGCGTTGGAAAGATCTGATCTATATAAGCAAATGCTTGGCGACCCTAAAGAAATGATGAAGCAACAAGGATTATTACAATTAGCACAGTTTGGTTTAAACCTAGCCTCTGCTAGAGGTGGCAACTTAGCTGAGAAAATTGCAAAGTCAGCTCAAGATCCATTAACTGCTTTTGCTCAACTAGCTAGCGATGCAAGTAAAGATGCTAGAGCTATTGACTTGGCAGCAATCAAATCTGCTGAAGATCAACTTCAAACAGAAAT
>Ga0098042_1000370_pt1 | contig 17409 bp, 13 predicted proteins | sample 9_EtaG_FD_75066 | JGI IMG/M metagenome (GOLD analysis project Ga0098042, IMG submission 75066) | Marine viral communities from the Subarctic Pacific Ocean - 9_ETSP_OMZ_AT15188 metaG | ecosystem: Environmental > Aquatic > Marine > Oceanic | place: Pacific Ocean | collected 2015-01-10
ATTATTCTTCGCATTTTCATTTTTTTGCACTAGATTACTTGCATCAATACTATTAACTTGATCATTTGAATCATTTATAGCTTTATTAGCCTGAGAATCTACAGATTGAGAATTATCTACATTCTGATTAGATGATGTGTCTATTTGGTTTGACATGTATGCGTCATAACCCTTTTGACTATTATCACCCCATTTTAAATCTATTCCATCTGAATAGTAAGGTAAACCTGTTTGAGGATTTACAGTATGAGTTAAGAATTGCTGCATAGACCCAACACTATTTAAATCTGTCTTATCAAAATTATAATCACTACCCCTGACATCATGTGGAGTCCATGTAGGCATATCATTGGATGCTATTTCAGTTCCTCCATAATTTTGAATATATTCTTCATAAGGATTTTGCTCATTCGAATCGTTTCCTTGATTCTTCAATAAATTCCCCTTCAATATACCATTAGGGTCATATTGTTGTATGTTAGGTTGATCGAAATTAATCTTAGGAAAATAAACGTCTGTAGATTGGCCTTGCACTATGATTTACCTTCTTTTTTATTAGAATTAGTCATCTTCTTAAAATCTACATATAATAATCCATTCTTACCTTTTTTTACAGCTTCAGGTAAAGCTTTCTGGACTTCTTGAGCAATAACATTGATATGTTTCTTCTTTCTACCTTTATAGTTAAAGCTATATAGTCCTACAGTTTTTCCATTTTTAAGCTTAGTTCTTCCAAAAGGTTTGATATTTTCTTTCATTTTAGCATCGCACATAACTAGAGACATCATAGAATTAGATCCGCCAGCACCAAAACCTCCACCAGTTGCGAAACCTGATGCCATATTAATAACATTACCCGCCATAGATGCATTATAGTTATTTTTATTATTTATATTTTGACCATGAGCAGACATTAATGTATCTCTTAGTTTATTGTCTTGACTTTGCTGACTCATGAGGGTATTTAAATGCCTATCCTGGTTTCCTATCATCCTATTGTTCATAGCTTCAATTACAGTATTTCCAGTATTGGTTATATTTTCATTATTCTGTGCGTTTAATATACCAGATGTATTCACACCGCTATTAGCATGATTCATTCGATTAATACGATTAGACGTATAAGTTGAATCTGCTACTGTTTGCTGTTGATTTTGTAACCAAGCTTGATTTAAAGATGAGTCTGGATCAATTAGTTGCGCGTTAAAGTCGTCAATCTGCCCTGTATAGGGAGAAGTGCCTATTTCTTGAAGCTTATTTAAGTCAATTTCTTGTGGCTCGGAAAACCATCCCATATTTACAAATACCCCCGTATCATAGTTTATGTAGCAATACTACACCATTGTAATATAATATCTACTTCTTGTCTTTTACAACAGGTTTTTCTTCTTTTTTATCCTTATTTTCTTCTGCATTAATTAAGCCTTCAGTAAATTCTATGGCTCCTTGAAGCTTAAGGAATAAGTTTTTAGCCTGTTCTTGCTGTTCTTTTAAGTCTTTTATTCTTTCTTGTAAGTCCATTTTCTCTCCTAATCTGATTCGTCTGTTAATGTATCATAAAGAGATTGAGCTGCAGAACTTCTATTAGTACTATGAGTACTATTTCCGTTAGCAGTCCAATACTCCGACGCTATATGATGCTTGACTGCATCCTTTGCGCTGTTGAAATATACAAAATTATCAGTCACAAATCTAAATATTTTATTTGTAGTGATAACAAAGATTCTAGATCTGCTATCATATCCTGAAGACTCATCTCTTTTAGGTATCATTCCATAGTATGGAAAGAGAGCATTTCCATTTAAAAGAGCTGCCTTCATATTGGCACTAAAATGATTTAAACCCCAATCTGCATCAGTATCTGTAGTTACTGCTCCAGAACTAATAGTACCTTCAGTTACTTTAGAAGGGTCTTGAGCTTTTGCATAATTGCAAGAAGAAAGCCATGCAGCCTTACCCCAAGCTTTATATATATTCCTGATATCCGAATTACTAAAAGTTACTGAATTATCGTTAACATGAACAGAAGCCAACACATTAGTAGGCAAATCAGAGCCGAATGACATTAATTATTCTTCAGCTCCAGTATTTGGATTTATAGAGACTCCTGGCCTCATAAGATGAACTTTTACAGTAACAGTAACAAGCCCGCTTCCTTGTCCAATTTTTAAAGGCATGTTAACTACTGTAGAGTCAGGATTTGTTCCATAAACTATTTTTTCTCCAGCATAATTATCTACTGATGCTGACATAATTATTCTCCTTTTTTAAAATTAATTACCATTGTTTTGTTTCTTGAATATTTATATTCCCCCAATACCACATCCATGCATCTCCAGAATCATGCGTACCACTTATTGTGGCATGAAAGAAAAGACTTGGGACATGAGTACCTTCAGGAACTTGACCCCAAAATGGCTGTAATCCTTCATTGTGAATTCTAGTTATAAGATCAGATGTTTTAGGATTGTTTGAACCTCCACCCCAAAAACCACTATTAGGCCCATAAGCTAATTGATTGTATTGTAATGCATTATACATGAAAAAATACTGTTGACAGTGTCCGCCTGGATCAGTGCCAGAAACATGTGCTGTTGTAGAGCCACTAAACACAGAGACGGAATTAATTGAAAGAAATGGATTAAATGAAAATGTAAGCATTCTTCCAGCAGGAACATAAGTAGGATAACCTAAATATTCTAAATATGCACCTATATCAGGATATATATCAGCACCTCCAGTTGTAAACGCTCCGTTAACAAGCCAACCAACCATTCCTCCATTATATATATTTATAGGATAATCAAACCCACGTCTATTGAATCCAGTAGAGCCCATTTTACTGTAATCATTGGTTCCATGCTTAACAAGAATACCGTTGTCTGCATTAGAGCTATTGCTCTGATTGCCCCATCTTCCAATTACTATATTTCCTAAATCACTATTACTAAGATCGCTGCCTATAAATATATCCGTACTAGCAGAGTTTAAGGTTAAATTAAGATTCTCTAATGAAAATTCTGAAGAAGTAAATTTAAACTTTCTATTGGAAAATCCCATCTGCATTTCTAGTCCAAATTCTTTATATTTCATAAAAGCATCAGCATCTCCAACCACAAAACCTGGAATATCTTCAGCTTGCATCCCTAGCCAGAATCCTGAATCAGTATCATCTATACCTGTTTTTCCTGCAGTATAGATAGCGTTTCCTGCCGTATTTCCTATAATAATACTTCCATCGCCTATAGTTATAGTATTTGTTAAATTTGGCAAAGTATTATGCTCAGTAACGCTTCCTATTTCATATTCAATTTTAACATAATGTACTTCATATTTATCTGTATCACCTGATGGATTATAAAAATCTAATGTATTAACTGAATCAATCTTTAATATCTCAGTATCAGTGCCATAAGTAGCTTGATAATTTATGATCCCAGCCAATGGTATAAATGTTTCAGTACTAGAATCTATTTCTGGAATAGTATAAGTTACATCTTGTACAGCATTGTTAGACCCTACGCTCAACCCGTCAGTCGTCATTAATACATTATTTAAAAGAACGTGGGCATTAGAAGCCTCGACATCTTTATATCTTATAGTCACTTTTGCTTTAGTTGCCGATAAAGGAGCGTAAAAACTTGCACTTGCTTTATGGTATCCAGAAGATAGACCTCCCCAATCTGAAGTATTTACAACTTTTGTGGAGCCATCTAATGTTCCTAAAATTGATATACTTCCATAAGCAAAGGTAGTAGCCTCTGATATTATAGTTCCTTTAACAGTTAAAGTGCCGCTATTATATTCAAGATAATTGGTTTTATCTGTATTTCCTATGTACGCGTACTGATTAGATCCCGTAGTTCCAATCTGGATTGGCCAAGGTTGAGCTCCAGTACCAGCATAATAACCTATCCAAGTATCAGCTAAATAAAATCCTTCAGAAGGAGTCCCTGAACTTGTCATATTTGACATTGCAGCTACTACATCTGCTTCATTTTCTAAGAAAGGCCATGAAGTCGTATCGCCTGTAATATTAATTGCACCATCTATTGTTAATTTATATGTGCCATCCGCAGCTTCTGCGAATAATAGTTTAGAATTAGCCCATACACCTTGACTAGTTTCTGATAAACCTTCTCCAACTGCTAGAACAGTTTTCCCTGCAGCATCTTTACCTAATACTGCATTTCTTGAGCTTCCATCATATATCTCGATATTTGTATTATATATCTGCAGTCCACTATCGCCATCAACTAACATACCTGTAAAAGGGTTTGAAACAGCATTTTGAGCAGCTAGTAAATTTTTTCCGAATGCTGCACCAAACTTAGTTGAGCTAATCCCTGCAAAACCATTCAAATCACCAATATGAGCGACTAAAGAAGCGTCATCCCAGTTTGAACCAGATATCCTAGAAAACATTGATATAGATGGTCCTAAATTTTGAGTCAAAGTTCTTGTAGATGTTATCTCGATATATCCATCACCTAGCTCGTGACCGAAGTTTACAACAGCAGAGCCTTCAATCCATGTATTTCTCCCTGTAGCGTCAACATCCCTTGTAACAGTATAATCCCAGTAATCACCATTTGCACTAGCACTAGAAGTTATTTCAAGAACTTCCATTTGCACAGGTAATCCATCACCAGTTGCAACAGACGAAGATCTCATTATTGCAAAATCTCCATTTACAAGGTTATTATGCTCTACTGTAATCGTAGTATTGCTTACATCGTCTCCTAAGTCAGCTTTTAATTTAGTAGTAGGAGCTACTATAATTCTACCACCAGAAGTAGCTAATACTTCTTGAGCTACAAATGTTTCTGCATATAGCTCATCTACAAATAAAGTTTTAAATCTTTTTAATTGAGAGCCTATATTAACTTTGCTAGCATCTCCAGGCAGTATAGAAGAGTATCCTGGAGTAGTATCTGAGCTACCATCTGTATCAGAGTGCAGCTCAATATTTCCTGTAGCATGTATAAGCATAGTTCCATTATTATCAACCTCTATGCCACCCCAATTAGAACCATCATGCTTCATAGTAAGATGTTTTTCACCACCACTTACCTGATGAAGTATTTCTACTACATTCTTTGTATAGGTTTTGCCAAATATCGTAGTGCTATATGTATCTGTTTCTGCACCTAATGTTAGAGGCCCGTTTAAAAATACGTTCTTATCGATACTTAAATCTTCATCACCTGATATATCTCCTGTAGTGACTAGAGTGCCAGCTATTGTTGTGTTTCCAGATATTGCTGCGTCCCCACCTGCTGCTTCTGCAAAACCTACTGTAAGGTCTCCGTCTATATCCACATCTCCATCTACTTCTAGACTTCCATTATTTATAAAAACTTTTCCTATAGCTTTTATAGCGTAATTAGATGCATTGGTGTTAGATACAGATAAAGCGGGTAAGGTTGCCTGATTATAATTAACTTGTATTTGATTAGTAAAAGCATATGAAATGGTTTGGTCTAATATGTGTTCGTGATCGCTTGGTGCCCATGTGGTCGCACTTCCTGGCTGTGCGTCTGATGCTCCGTTTTTAACTGCAGCTACACTAGTAGTAGATGCATTCGCTAGTCTGTGCTTTGTCCCATCGTCCATATGAGCTTGAATAGCTACGTGACTTCCAGACCCACCATTATTAATAATATCATCATGATCGTGAGTATGATTTCCTTGAGGAACTTGAGTTTCAGCTAAACCAATATCTCCATTAGCAAGAAGATTCTCAAATGTAACCATTGCGGAAGTAAGGTCTAGTGAAAAAGAATCTTCCCCATAAGAAGACCCAGCACTACTAGTATCACCAGCATCTTCATTTACAGTTTCTAATGAAAGTCTTTGAGTTGCCCAGCTATTTCCAAACTTACCTTGTATAAAGTATCCTGTGGTTCCATCTATTGCGGTATCAGAATATAGCCTTATATCACCATCGGCACCTTCATTAGCATCAGAAGACCCTCTGTTTGATTTTGAATTTATAGATTGCTTGAGTTCATTAAACTTTTGAATTAACTTATTAAGTTCGAGCTCAGCATCATTGATGTCTATAATTCTTACTGAAGATAATCCACCACCTCCTATATCATCTCTTAATCTTCCGTCTCTAGACATTATTTAACCGAACTTATTCTATAAACTATACCAATGCTATCTATTTCAGTCTTCATATCGTTTAATTGAAATCTAAACTTTTTACCTTTTTTGTCTGAAGATGTTATCTTATAGGATATAGCATTATCTGTAACTTCTTTATTATAAGATGTTATCTCAGTCTCATCTACAAAAATTTTAAAAGAACCAATACCGCCATCATTAAAATCTAAGGCATCAGAATTTTTATTGAATACTAGTTTAAATGTTGTAAATACTTTATTCAATGAAGATACACCCATATCAAATTGTTTTGAATGGAATGTCCAATCTTTTTGAGAATTTTGACTAGAATCAACTTTATGCAAATAGACTCCATCAGAAAGATAAATATCATTTTTACTTCCTGTAAGCTTTCCTACTGGTTGAGGAATTTCTCTTAAATCCCATCTCTTACGCGTAGTGCTATATACCCAAGCTCCACTAAACAATGTACCATCTGAATGTTTATCTTCAAAACAATAGTAAACACTTTGGGTTTTACCATCGTATAAAACTTGAGGATCTCTTTGATGGTTTATGTTCTGCCAATTATGAGAAACCCACTCTTCATCATTAGCTGCAGTATCTTCTACAAGATCTGCCGTATCACCACCATAAGAAGAATGGACTATATCTCTACTAATATTTTCAGCTCTAGAACCATTGTGCCAATACATTCCTTGATAATCTGCAAAAAACATACCTATGTCGGTAACAACACAAGAATCTGGACCTATACACCCAATACCCTCAAAAGTATCCTCTAACACTAAATTAACAGCTTCTATTTTATATATATTTGATAAATCAAAGGCATATATCCTTCCAGCCCACCATATTATATGAGTAGGCCTATTTGGTAAGACTGTATAGCTTTTACTCCAATTAAAGTTAGAAAACTGATTTGGCTCGGACTTAAATACAAAGTTTTGACCTTGATTTATTTGAGGATGATAACAATCTGCAACAACAAGAGATCCTAAAGCGGTAGTAGATAGTTTATAGTTAATACTAGTATCTCTAAGGTTTTCAGGCATACCTGTTATTGCCTGATAACTTGCTCCCTGTTTCCCCTCGTCAACAATAAATGTTTTATACTGGTCTTTATCTGCATTATATATCCATCCTTCAGACAATGAAACCTCTTTCACCATTCTATAGAATTGCTCAACTGCATTTTTACGATAAATAACAACATGAGTAACTCTTTTAGGAGGATTAGATACTTTTAATTCTAGTCTAGCTTTATTAAAATTATTTACAGAGCCTACTGCTTGAGTAAACTCCCATGTAGTTAATGGACTCTCTTGAAATCCATCATAAAGCATAGACACTTTCCAATAGTATGATTTATTGACCTTAAAGTTTGCAGCATTAGCGTCTGTTTCAATATTTGTAAATGTTATATCCATTCCAAAATCAAGAGCACTATTAGGGTATTTCCAGAATTTAGGATTAACGGAATCTATTTGATCGCCCGCCATCCCTATTTCAAATCCAGGGGCTGAATCATCTGGGTCAAACTCAACATATCCAGACCTATATGTTCCAACTCTTGGAGATAATGTAATTCTGTGATTATTGCCTATTATTTGCTGAGCAATAATAGAAGAACCTATATCTTGAAGCTCTAAAGGATTATGGTCTACACTAGAAACAGTGAATCCATTTGCAGAGTCTGAATCAACTGGTTCTTTAGCATCACTATGAATAGCTTTGTCCCATCTTTGTAAATATGTATTAATATCGTCTTCTTCTGGTTTTCTTACCGACATCCATAAATAACTTTGATCATCTATATTTTTACTTACTCCATTTATATGTTTAACTCCATTTGGAGAAGAAACTGCAGTATTGTTTTCAGATTGCCCTGACTGCTCTGTACTGCTAGGTAACAATTGATATATATGATGATTGTTTCCAGATTGGAATGGACGATCTGGCTCATAATCATAACTACCTTCTGATGAGCTATTTAAATTATAGTAAGAACCAAACCTAAAAGCATTTTTTTGAGGTCTTCCATGACCAGCGTCTCCAGGAACTCCATTTGGAATACTATTTGCACCAGAGGCACCAGTTACACCATTTATTCTACTAGACATATCAGAATTAGTAATTGTTGTTGTAGTACTTGTTACACTATCTCCATCATCATCAGTAGTTGTAGTAGTTACAACTGTTCTTTTTTTAATCAGAGTCCCATCAGGCATAACTCTTTGTCTTACACCATAAGAATTTTTACTTGCAGTCATTATAACTGCTTCATTCCAATCTTTTAAGACTGGTTCTATAGAATTATATGTACAATATCTTTTCTTTCTAGTTAAAGAAAATGTTCCAGTTTCCCATTTATGGCTTGATGTCCCAAGAGATAAGCCTGTAGTTAATTGCTTGCCCTCTAAATGAGCCACTACTCCAACGTCATATCTGTTTTTACTATAATTTGTCAATCCTTTATCAGCTGGTCTTACTATATAATCTGTAAATCCATAGGATTTTCCAAAAGAAGTACCACCGAATCCTCCATTAAAATCACTATAAGAACCTCCAGCATCACTCCAATTCCCTATAGTGGTTCCATCTACTTGATAAGTAGGAAAATTATTAGCTTCACTTCCTGACCAAAAAGAAACACTTTCAGCTTGAGCTTCACGCCAATATCCGTGAGATGCACCGTCTGCATACACATGCTTAGGATCACCTGATCCACCACCAGTGTACCCTAAAAAGTCACAAGGTCTCCAGGAAAATGAATTTGCATAGCAACCTCTAGTACCGCACTGACCTATCCATGCAGTACCTTGTAGTCCAGCACCGTTAAAAACATCTTCTGGCATATACCAATCTTTACCAGTACCGTTAGTATCTCTTCCCCAGTTTTTTAATTTTATAGCTGGAGGAGTAATAGGTTTCATGTTTATAATAGAACTTGTTCCAGTAGGGATTCCATGATCTCCTCCTGCAGAGGCATTAAATGTATATAACCATTCTTCATCAAATGTAAATCCGCCTTCGTGATTATACTGAACATAGACCGTACCATCTTCTTTTTCTAATATATCTGATATATATGAGCCTGGTTTTGGTGGTCTATTTATCTTTGAGCCATCTGCCCAGTTAGTGAATGATGCAAGAGTAGAATCTATAACTATTTTGTGGCTTAAAGTGTATTCTCTTAAAATATTAAATAAAACTTTTTGCTTACTAGTGTCGTCTAAAAAGAACCTTATAGCATATAAAAATAGTTTATTTGGTTCTGCTTTATATGATATCCAATGATAAGAAGTATCTCCATCTCCATGACCATCAAGATTTGTAGATGTATTATTTTGAGTCCCTCCCCAAGTTCCTTCATAGAATGGTTCAAAATCCCCTGCACTAGAATTATCTGTATCAGCCATTTTCTTGCAAACAGATTTAGAAGAGCATATAGATGATATCTCGCCTCCTATCATTGTAGATTTAAATTGTTTTCCCCATGAGTTAGTCTCACCTCCTGTTACATTTTTATGCAATGTAAAGAAATACTTTCCTGGGCTGCTTCCTACAAAATGGTCATTATTTATTACTGGAGCTGGAGTTGTTCCTGATGTAACTGTATGAGGAGCATCTAAATGATTTAAACTATACACAGCTTGACCATCATCTAAGGCTTTTAGTTCAGCATCTTCTACATGATATCCCTCTACTTTGTTGCCGAATCTTTTTTCAAATATTTGACCCAACCATAATGGTTTTGATATAGCAGTATTACCTGTTCCTATATAAGTAGCTGTTGCAGCTCCCACTAAAGATACTGAATCTGGTTCACCAGGAACATCTGGATTTTCAGGAATTTTTATCTCTGGACTACCTAATTCTCCATAAAAATCTTCTACAACTTTCATTTTATGGCTATCAGGGGTACCATCTGTTACAGTCTGATCTACATCATAAAATATTGCATTACTTACAGTTCTAATTTGGTCATCCATCTTTTTATTTTTTAATACAATATTTCTAGCATGTATTTCCATATATGAAGTTTCATTAGCATGAGTAAATGTTTTATTAGGGTTGCCAGTTGCTGGTGTAAAAACTATATTAAAGCTTGGTGTATCAATTCTACTATCCCATAATAATGTAAATGCATAAAAATCAGCTTGAAAGTAAACATCAGCATTATCAGTATGAGCGTCAGGAGTAGTGGCTGTGCCATCAGCATCACCCTCTTCGTCACCTCTTTTTATATAAGCTATTCCAGAGGCCTCTACATCCCATCCAGTTATACTCATTATCTCTGAATCTATTTTAAATCTTTGGCCAACAAAAAGTTCTGGTCTAGTAGTAGCATCTATATGTTGATCTGAACTGTTTACAAATTTAACATGCGTATCTGCAGCAGATATTCCATCCATAAGTAAGTCTACAACATTTATATCTGAAACTAATGTATCTATAGGTACATCTGCATTATCTACCTTTCTAGATATAACTTGATAGTCAGTTAACGGACTATAAGCAGCCTTTACAGCAGTTAAAGCAGTTTCTAGGAAAGTTTTATATGTAAATTCACTTAAAACGTCACTAGCCGATATAGTAGCCGTATGCACCAACTTATTAGATATATAGAACTCAAACTTATCGCCATTAGCTGGCAGAGCTGCATCACTTTGATATACATAACTGGAAGGAATACCTCCCCCAGGTATTTTTGCGACTTCTTCTTTGCAACCTTTAAGCTTTCCTTCTTCATTAATCGTCTCTAAGTTTAAAGAATGTATTGCCGCTTCATCAGGTATATCTGTTGATGAAGGAGACGATACAGTTCCTGTCATAAATTGCCGTAACTCTTTTATCTGCTTAGACATTACTTATCCTTCCCTATTAGTTTAGTAACTATATCTACTAAAGAATTATATGCAGACTTTAGTCCTCTGTTTTCTATCTGCATCTTCTTTTGCTGGTCTATTAATTTAATGATAATTCCTTCTAATCTGTTAAACTTATCATGAATATCTTTAGTAAGATCATCTTGTATGTATTTATTTTGCTTCCAAATAAAGAATCCGAAAGCAACTGCTACACATATGGGTATACCATAGTTCTCTAATATACTTAAAAAATCCATATTTACACCTTAAATAGTTTTCCATTAATAATAGCCTTGCCTTTATTTATTTCTACAATATTAACGTAATGATCGTTATTATCAAACGTTACAATAGCGAATGCCTGCTTCCAATTCATTGGTCTTCCGCCTACAAATTCATTATCTTCTCTTTTCATGCTTTTCATACAGCCTATACTATAAGCAGTTATAGGACTATCAGGACCTTTATCGGTAAATACTTGAACGTCATGAAAGTGTCCATATATAACGCTTTCTTTTACATTTTTACAATGAGCGTTAGCGTGATGCATTCCACCATAGTTGTGTCCATGGTAAAAACTTAAATTGCCTATCTTTAATCTACTATCCCATCCGCCTCTATAAAACTTATAACCTCTTTCATCTAGCCTTAATGCTTTTTTGCAAGAGTATTGAGGTAGATAAGGATACTGATCTACAAAATTATCTAGCCAAATCTCATGATTTCCTTGAATAAAATGTCTTTCATTACAGTTAACTTTATCTAAAGCTTCATCTATTATATCCATACCTTTATTAACATCTTCTACATCTTGTATAACTTCAGGTAAATAATATTCTAAATTTGGTTTAGCCTTATTTTTCCATTTCCACTTAGAAACACTAGACCATTCTCCAGTATCTCCTAGATCTATGTACCCATCAGGTTTAACTTCCTCTATAGCTTTACATAATAGTGATATCGACTTCTTATCATGTAAAGGAAAATGCTTATCAGGTGTTACAATATATTGTTTCAATTCAGGTTCTCCTTTGAAGGTGGTATCCAATCAGTTCTATTGGTCCACATCCCTTTGCCTTTTTGAAGACACTTTTCTGTCTCTTCAACGGGAAGCCTGCAAAACAATCTTTCGCATCGATCGCATTCCCAAAATAAAGTGCCCCTGTAAGCTCCTAGCACTTCTATTCGAACGATACTAGTTGAACCACAATGGGTACATTTCTTAGGTTTTTTCTTATATACTTTAGCATTTGACCTAATCCCTAAAGATTTAGTGCATGTGTCTGAATTCCGTACTTTTAAATCTTCATAGACAGTCATTTCAGTATATTTTACTTTGGCACCACTAATTTCCAAATTTACTTGCTATTTAGTTAAAGCTTTTTTAACTGCTGATGTAAATACATCATATATATATCCGATAACCTTTTCTTCTGTGCTTTCGTTTATAATAGGAATATTTACATTATCATTTAGCTTTTTAACTATTTTAGCTTTAAGCTCAGGATCGTCAAGTTTTTTTGGAAGCTCTTCCGTCAACTTGTCTTCTAATTCCTGCATTTTTTCTTTCATTACATCTTTAATTAAACTCATTTATTATTCTCCTTTATTATTTTAATTATCATATATACTAATGTCGCAAATGCGGCCAATGCACTGAATAACGGTGGTACCCACTCTGTCCAGCAAAGTGAACTTCCAGTTATTCCTACGGCGCTAGTCTTTAAAGTATCTAACATTAAAAGTTTCCTCCAAATATATTTGCATTATAAGTAACTCCAGTAGCAGCAGTATAAACAACTTCTATTAATGGTCTTTTAGATGCAGTTGCATGCTCCATTGTACTAATTTTTGCTCCATTAAAAACAACAAAACCAGTTCCAGTTAAAGAGTAATCCTCATCCCATTCTCCGTCATATAAAAACATTAATTTAAGATCTCCAGAACTTATTACGTTTTCTACATCACTTACGGCCGTTGAATTTAATGATATATCATAATCTGTATCTGCAGCAGACACAAATTCTCCATACTCAGTAACAACTCCTTCCCAATCTCCACTAGAAGGCCATCCATCAAAATCATTATAGGTTCCTGAAGGACTTGAATTATCCCAAATTCCTTTTGCAATATAAATAGTTCCCATATGAGTATGAGTTAAAAACCCTGATGAATTTGATTGAGTGCTTATCTTTAAATTGACACTATCTATAGTAGAGCCAGCAGGTATTGATGCTCCACCAATATCAAATGTCATATGCCCTCTATAATTAAATTTATTAGCTGTACCAAAAGCTACAGAACCTAACCCTACATATGCAGCGTTTATAGAAGTGCTTCCAGATGTTGAATCTGTTGCATCTCTATTAGTTGCGTGAGATGCGCTTCCTAATAAATGATAACCATCATCTGTAAATCCTGTTCCATCAGCAGATATATCTACTTGCGGCATCTAAAAACTCCAATTTGTTTCATCTGAATAATGTGATTTAAATTCATTCTTAATATTATCTACAGGAACTTGTGTAGTTGTATGGATATAATTAAAATAATCTTCCATAGTAACTCCATCTGAAGTTCCTAATATTTTTTCACACTCTTCTTTTTCTATACTATTCATATTAACTAAAATTTAAACTTGGTACTCCAAAAGCCATTTCCCTATCTGCATCCCAATAAAAGCTAACTATATCAAATGACCCAGCTGCAGTTGACAATGTAGGAGCAGAACCTCCTGCCCATCTAATTGCTCCTGCTGTTCCTCCATCATTATTAGCATCATTACCAGCAGAATCTAAAGCCTTCCAAGATGAAAGAACTATGCTTCCAGTAAGATACTGTTCTAAGACTAATGTAAAGTTTCCAGAATAAGGAGGAAATCTAAGTTCTAAATCTGTATTATTATATACTAATAATCTTAACTCTGCTTTATTTCCATTTCTAAAATCTATAGTAGTGCTAGAAGCTCCTACTGAAGTAGTTGTTTTTGTAAAACCTATAGCAGATTTAGAATGAATTGTCTTTCCAGATGCTGTATCAAATATTAATTCACCATCAGGGTCAAGGGTTAAATTACCATCTATACCTACGCCAGCATCTAATGTCGATAGTGTCGTTGCCCCATCTGCAGCTACAGAAATTTCAAAATAATTATTTGAATCATGTAAAAATTTAGTATATTGTCCGTCATGTCTAAATCTTACAGCTGTATCATCCCAAAATTCTAACAATCCACCATCATCATATTTAAAAACTAAATTTCTAGTTGTATCTCCATCGCAAGAAATTACAAAATCATCAGCACTATTCGCAAGTTTACCATATGCAGTTCCACCAGAATTATATATATACAAAGCCTGATCGCCTGAACCATTAATATGTACATCTGTTGTAAGAACCGTTTTTCCATCTGGACTTATATTTATATCAGCTAATGCAGCATCACCATCAACTGTAGATATAGTAGTAACTCCATTAGTGTCAACTAATATTTGAAAATAATCTAATTGGTTTCCAAGTTCATGTATAATAATAGATGAATCTGCATGACTATAATGAAATCCAGCTATTCCATCAGCAACAACCTTAAAATCTTCACCATTAACATCTACAGTCAAATCCCCTTCTACAGTTAAAGTAAAGTCACCAGAAGACACATCTAATTCATTTGCAGATAATGTGGTAGTTCCAGAAATAAGGCTTGATCCAGTTATAGTACCTCCTGCAACAAAGTTTCCTGACCCATCTACTGAAGTTAATATTGAAGAAAAGTTAGATGTATTTGATACTACAAATTTATTAAGACCTCTATCATAACCTATACCATATGCATGGACTCTTACGCCACTTCCATTAGTCCAAAAATTTAGAATACTATCAGAATCAGCACTATCTACTGGATTGTAAACACCTACATCGTCTGTAAAATCAATACCATCATTAACATCAATTGTTCCACTACCTGCATAGCTTATAGTTTTAACTCCTAACCTACCTATATCTACACGGCTATCCACTGTTTTTACACCACTATCATTCCATGTGGCAGGATTTATAAGAATTGCATCACTTGAAGCTTTTTTACCTATTCTTACAGGATGATACCATCCAACTGCAGGACTATTTAATCCTGCACCATGTTCTGTAGTTTTTACCTGATATTCAAACCATAGTTCTCCTGGAGTTGAAGCATATCTATGATGTATATTCCAATTTCTATTAGTAGTATTAGTACTATCTTCATTGAAATATATTACAGCAGTATGCTGGTCAGACTCATCATATCCTTGCAATACAAGATTTTGTTTTGTCCCTTCCCCTACTGAAAGTGCACCAGTTCCAGATTGCTTTAAAACTGCTCCATCTAAAGATAAGGTATCATAGGTCAGGACTTCATCAGTCGGATTTCCTATAGAATCTGCAAGTGAAAGAGTGGTTTGACCTAAAACTTCTTTAGTGCCTATACTATACTTTAAATCATTCTGAACTAAATTCCAATTTTGATTTGAACTCCAGCCAATTCCATCTTCCCAAATAATCGTTTTATCTGTATCGCCTTTTAATGTAATTCCACCTAATTCTGCAGTAATATCAGTAGGAGCAGCAACGGATCCTAAGAAAATATTCTTATCATCTACTGAAAGAGTTGTAGAATTGATAATAGTTTGAGTACCATTAACAGTTAAATCTCCAGCTACTGTAACATTTGCTCCGCTTAAAGTTAAAGCTGTTGTTCCTCTCTGCTTTATAACTCCACCATAAAGATTTAAATCTCCACCACCCCATATATTTCCTGAAGCTTCTACTGAAAATCTAACATTTGAGCCGACAGCATCAGTAAGGGAGCCAAATTTTAAAGTATATCCATCATCTGCATCAAAACCAATATTCCATTTTGTAGTATTTTGCTCTGAGAATCTTATTTGACAATCATCTCCACTTCCAGAAGAAAATTCTGTTATTAATTCACCATCATCAAGAGTGTTAAAGAAATGAAGAGGAGCTCTATATGTTAATACATCATTTGATTCTGCATGAATAATACCATATGAAGCTAAAGTAACCTTTTTACCTGTAACTGTTAAATCTCCGATAACTTCTAAATCTTGGTCTGAAAATGTTAATATAACATTGCCAGTAGATGACTTTATATCATTGCCATTTATTTGCAAGTCTCCAGACATATTGACTTGACCCGAACTAATTGTAATAGATGTTGCATCTAAAGAATCATAAATAACACTACCTGTTATTTTTATACCGTCAGTAGATTTTAATGTAGCTCCCTCAACGGCTCCTGTTGCTGTATAAGCTCCAGCAGTTAAAGTTGATGATACAGTTAAAGTAGCTGTTGATATAGAACTAAAAACAGCTGCCCCAGTATGCGATATAGTTGCATTAGGAGTACTTTCTCCAAATTTTAAGGTACCATCAACTATCCTTAAATCTAATGTTTTTGTAGAATTTCCTTTAAATTGTAATGTTTGAGCGTCAGTAGAAGCATCTGCATGTAAAAAAACATAAGGATCAGTATCTCCATCAACAGTGCCTGAAGCAGATTCTAGGAATAAAGAGTTTTCAAACTGAACCTTATCTGTTGCAACAAAAGCCTCTCCAGCAACACCATGCGCAATTAACTTGTTAACAGAAATAGTTGCAGCCGATATTGCAGCTGAAACCTCTAAATCGCCAGTTATTTCTAAATCTCCATCTGTAGAGTTCCAATACATTTCAGTACCAGAGCCACCATAAATTCTAAGATCGGGTCCAGAATTAGTTTCACCTAACATTAAATACCCATCTCCACCTGATGAGTCAGGCTGCCAACTAAATCCAGTATTATTAGTTGCTGTAGATTTTATAGCTCCTAATGTAAGGTCAATACCAGATCCTGAAGAACCTACTATATTATTTATAAATCTTATATTTCCTGAGCCACCTGGATATATATCTATTCCCGCATTGGCTTGTTGTAATTTTATATATGCAGTCGTTAATTCAGAGTGACCAGCTCCATCTCCACCAGATATATATAAAGATCGTGTATTTCCTTCTGCTTGAATATAAACATCTTGAGTGTCATCGCCAACTTTAACATTACCTTTGTAATCTATAGATAATCTAGTTGTAAATGCACTTCCACCTGGTTGATTATTTTGAAATAAAAAGTGTTTACTAGAACTTCCAGTTTGAAGTTTAAAATCATCACCTGCAGCTAAAAATGTAAGAGAGCTAACAGAAGAAAGAGCAGGATTATCACCGCTTAATAGTATGCTATTTAAAGAGCCTATTGATGCTCCGTCGCTAAATACTAACTGATTAGAACTAGAATCCCACTCAAGATATCTTCCTGCAGTGTCACCATAGAATCTAACATCTATTCCAGCACCGTCTACTCCTGTAG
>Ga0098042_1000371_pt1 | contig 17365 bp, 18 predicted proteins | sample 9_EtaG_FD_75066 | JGI IMG/M metagenome (GOLD analysis project Ga0098042, IMG submission 75066) | Marine viral communities from the Subarctic Pacific Ocean - 9_ETSP_OMZ_AT15188 metaG | ecosystem: Environmental > Aquatic > Marine > Oceanic | place: Pacific Ocean | collected 2015-01-10
AATAGGGCGAATTTTACGCCTCAGAGAACGCCTAATGCAATTAAAAAGCATTTTGACACCATAACCCCAGCGAAATATTAGAGGCTCTTAAAACTAATCTTTTTATTATGCGTGAATAGTATTTATTTGGGGTACTCTGTGCAAAAATGGCAAGTCGTACTAAAATAACCAAGACTCCACACAGATAACATTCTCCAACTGACAATTAATTGTAAAATAATTTGCATATGTCATTTTGAATTCGTATCTTAGGTGTAACTAATATTTATTAACTAAAATTATAATTATGAAAAACATCAGAAAAAAAGATTTAATATATTGTCATAACTCACAAAAATACTATTGGGATGATACCTCTATATTAAGGACATTTGAAGAAGAAATATTAAATGATGTAAGTTTACCTTACGCAAAACAATACGTTAAAGAGCATTTTGGCAAAGACAAAGAAGTCATTGATGTTGCACAAGTAATAATGAATGCTCGTTTAAATTGTAAGTAAATAGATAGGGTAGCATAATGTTACCCTTTTTTTCTATATTTGCTTTGTGAATATCGAACCACATATCTGTTTTAGTTGGTGTTTAGAAAATGGCATAAAGATGTATCCAGTGCCAACACACAATAAAGAGATGTATATTGAAGTTTACAATAACGGAACGATAATCAGATCACCCCAAACGTATACAGCAAAAGTAATTTACGATAAAATCCACGAACTGTATTGTCATTACTACACCACGAATAATTGAATATTCCAACTGTCCTAATGGCACATATATATATAATTATAAGTATACATAAGTAAGTATATTTTTTATTTTATGTATAAGTATGTATTAGTATAATATTGTACATAACACATAATATTCTATATAATACATATAATTATTTATTGATATGCCACTGAGTCATTTGGTTTAGTGAGATACACAAAATAGAAACAAAGTTATTATAATATGATAAAAGAAAAAGTAAAGATTATTGTACCGAACTCACTAGCTGAGGTAACACTAGGTCAATATCAAAACTATCTAAAAGACATAGACAAGCTAAATCCTGAGAAAGATGCCAAGACAATAAACAAAAAGCTTATTGAACATTTCTGTGGCATAGAAGAAAAGCTAGTTGACAAGGTTGCTTACAAAGATGTAATAAAAGTAGTGAATGTTATTTCAGGTGCTTTTGATAAAGATTATGAATTGGTGCAATTATTTAAATTACTAGATGTGGAAATGGGATTCATACCGAAATTAGATGATATGAGTTTGGGTGAATATGTAGATACAGAAAACTTTCTTGGTGATTGGCAAAATATGCACAAAGCTATGGCTGTACTTTACAGACCAGTTAACTTTAAGAAGAAAGAAAGATATACGATTGCAGAATATTCACCATCTGATGAAATAAGTCATTTGATGAAAGAAATGCCACTTAACGTAGTAATGGGTTGTATGGTTTTTTTTTATCGTTTAGGGATGGAATTATCGAAAGCTACCCTGACTTATATTCGCAAGACAGTGAAGAAGGACACAACATCGGACTTGAAGGAAGCTTTGGAGAAAAATGGGGTTGGTATCAATCAATTTATGCACTCGCTAGAGGAGATGTCAGAAAATTTGACGATGTTACAAAACTTCCGATACACCAATGCCTCACCTTCCTCTCGTTTGAAAAGCAAAAGAATGACCTCGAAAGACAAATGATAAAGAAGAAATTTAAATGAGAAGTTATTATAATATTATTGATAAACTACATACTTACCTAAATGGTAATGCTTCTATAAATACCGTAACCTTTGGTGATTTGTTAGAAGTTGATTTATCAAAACAAACTATTTTTCCCCTAGCACATATAAATATTCAAAACGTAGCGTTCGCAGAACACATTATGAATGTTAACATAAATGTTGTTGTGATGGATTTGGTAGATGAAGATAAAGACGATAAGCAAGATAAAGCAAAACCACATTTAGGTTTAGATAATAAGCACGATATACAAAATACACTTCTAACAGTTGTCAATGGTATACAGTCTGCAATTAGAAGAGGACAGCTATACGATGATTTGTTTCACTTAAACGCTGATCCTACAGCTCAGTTATTTGAAGATAAGTTTGAAAATAAAGTTACAGGTTGGTCAATGGATTTATCGATCAGAACACCTAATAATGATATGGCACTAATAAATAGAGACGGAACAGAATGTCAATAAAATTAGATAATACAAAATCATATTTAAAGTCTTATTCACAAAGGCTAATAAAATTACTAAAGAGAACTTTAGATGATAAGAAGATAACTTATACTGGTGCTGCTAAAAATTCACTTAGACAAAATATTGTAGAAGATTCTTTAGATGCCTTTGGAATAGAGATTGTGGGTAAGGATTATCTTAAAACTATAGAAGAAGGTGGTAAACCACCTAAATTACCACAAGTATCAGATATAGCTAATTGGTTAGTACAAAAACCTGTTGACTTATATGGTACACTAAGTTTAAGACAAATAGCTAAAAGGATAACAAGTAAGATAAGAAACCCGAATATTGGTATTAGACAGAATCAATTTATAAAACCACTTGTAGATAGAGAACGTGGTAACTTAAAACTTATTGCACCGTTTGTAAAAGATTTACAAGTTTCTATAAAAGACATACTAAAAGAGCAAGGATTGGATGTAGGCAACAAAACTATAAAATTTAAATAGATGAAAAAGATAAACGTCAGATCACCATTTTTTATTACTGTACAAAAAGAAACAGCTAAAGTAAATCCTGATGACCTTTGTGTTACAGATATAAACGGAGACTGTTTACCTGAAGACCCTTGTATAGCAAACCCCAACGGACCTACTTGTCCACAATTACCAGTTAATCCAGTGTTTAACGACAGAACCTTAATTTGTGGTGCTGGTGCACAATCTATTGGTATAGTTGGTGCACAGGTTTATAATTTTGACATAGAAACTACAGGAAGGGTAAATGGTGATTATGTTGTTAGTCTTAATGACATACAAGTACCTGTTAGAATTAGAATGGATGTTCTAGCTAACGTACCTAAAACAGATATAACTACAGGTACAGCATTTGAAAATAAAGGACTAACCACACACAGCGATAGTTTTGAAGCAGCAGGTTATGGTACAAGTGGTCTTACTGGCACAGCAGATTCGGATGGTAATTTAGATATAACAAAAACATTTGCATACAATTCATCATCACATACAGGTAACTTAAGATTTCAACTTCACGTACCAGTTGTAACAGATGGTGGTATGACTATATCAGTAAGTTGTCCTGCAAAAACAACAATAACTACAGATCCTGTATCTATAGGTGAGGTAACTGTTGTAAGTTTTAGCTCTTTAAATTTAGTTAACAATACTAGAGAGCAAAACTCATTTAGACCATCTGTAAAACTTAATGGTGTAGAATTAGGTGATGTGGTTAATGGAGTAGGTGAAATAATGTTTTCAAGTCATCCAAGTATAACTAATGAAGAAACATTTCAATCTGAACTAGGTACAATTATGGGTGTTGGTAGGTTGTTTAAGTCAGAACAATTTATAAACACAAGAAGATTTATACAAGCAGCAACCAATTCAGGTGCAGCAGGTACAGGTATAACACCACTTACACCTTTGCTAATTAACAGTGGACCACCTTCACATACAAACAAAGAATTTATGGGAAATATAGTAAATGGTCGAACTGCTGATTTTTCTCTACGTACATTTAGTGCTACAAGCAGAAACACAAGGGTTACGTATGGGGGTGCAAATTTATTATCTGATGGCACAAACACAATAGAAGTTTTGCTTCCATCAAATTTACCTGGTAATACTACAGACTTAGAAAAGCTTAATTTTCAAATAGTAATTTCAAAACACACAATAAAAAGTTATTCTACTGCATCTCCAGCAGGTGCTTATATATCACCACCTGAATCTACAAACAAAGGCTTAACAGCAGGTCCTGCAGAAGCTATGGTATTTAGAGGTATAATGCGTGGACCGAGTTCTAAACTAACATTAGACTTTGAGGGTAACAACAACACAGCTCTAAATTTCGATAAACAAAACTTCAAGCATAGATTTGAAATAGAAAATCCTGAAGTAGAAAACTTGTTACAAGGTGGTTTCACTGTACCAGCAGACTTCGCAGCTTTTGAACAAATACAAGATGCCAATCCAGTTTCACTAAAAGTAAATTTACCTAATTCACCAAATATAACTATACCTTTATAATATGGCACAGATATCATCAGCAGAATTAAAATTATATGTTTGGACTGGAGACTCAACTCAAAGACCAGCCACACCTAGATATACTTTAAATAAGGTAAGACCTACAAATTCTACAAGCATAGTTTTTGAAGTAGCAGAGCTTATAAAGGATTATGTTAAAGTAAAATTTGATGGCAACTACGAAGCTATTCAGCAATCAGCTTGGGTACAATGGACAATAAAAAGAACATACGATGATGCTTCTGAAACTAACGAAACATCAGAACTACATATGGCATTTAGAGGTTATGGTGAATTGTCTGATGGTGTAAATCCTGAACTATCTAAAGACTTGATGATATCAAATAGTATTATACATAATCTTTGTGGTGACACTATTACTGCACCGTTTTTTGTATCTCCTACTAAAGGTGTTACTAAGGTAGAATATTTCCAAGATACCACTTCTATTGTTACACAAGCCACAGGTACGTTTACTGATTTTACTATTGCTCAAGGTATAAAGCTAAACCCACCTTTACCAGCTATAACTATAGATAAAACTGGCACAATGGTAGGTAATTCAAATAAAGTGGTATCAAGTGGTGGCATACCTAACAATGCAACTAAATTTACCTATCAAACTAACGATGGTAGAGATAGGACAGTTTTAATTAAATGTATAGATGAATGTAAAAACACACCACATAAAATAAGCTTTACCAATAAAAATGGTGTAATACAAGATATGTGGTTTTTTGCACTTAAAAGAGATTCTATGAATGCAGCAAGAGAAGACTACAAAGCATCTATCATTGATATTACTGGTCCAGCCAATTATAATGAGTCAAACCATCAAACAAGATACTTAGAAAATCAAGGTAAAGAAAGGTTTACTATGAATACTGGTTTTATAAGTGAAGCATATAACCAGGTGCTTAAAGAACTATTGGTTTCAGAATTTGTATACATACACGATAGATTTAGATCAAGTCCAACTAACTCAGCTTTTTCACTAGCAGTACCAACTACAGTAGTTACAGGTTCAGTCAGGCTACTTAGAAGAAAAGAAGATAAACTAATTAATTATGCTATAGATTTTGAAGCTGATTCTGACTTTGTACAAAGCATAAGATAATGAAAAGAGTAGTACAAATATTTGTAAACGATACTAGACTAGATTTATTTGATGACGAGAATATAGACTACACATCAAAGATTCAAGATGTCAGAGATATAAAAATGGTATTTTCTGACTTTACACAAACATTTACTGTTCCTGCATCGGATACAAACAATAAAGTATTTAAACACTTTTATAAAACAAATATTACAGGTGGTTTCTTTGATGCTAGAAAAAAAGTAGATGCTGAAATATTTATAAATCACGCATCATTTAAAAGAGGTAAAGTATTTTTAAATGGTGTGAATATGAAGATGAAGAAACCTAGTTCATATGAGATAGTTTTTTATAGCAATCTTATAAAACTAAAGGATCTGATCGGTGATGATGAATTATCAGACTTAACATATTTGGATAACTTTGATCATTTATATACAGAACTAGAAGTTAGAAATGGTTTACAAACAGGTAAAGATTTTACAATTGAAAGTGTTACAAAAACAGATGCTATAATATACCCACTAATAACAAGTAAAAAAAGACTGTTTTATAATTCATCTAGTAGTTTAACATTACAAGATAATTTTGATGGTAATTTATATAACAAGGCACAAGATACCAGTAGTGCATCAGACTCAGATAAATTTCGTGGATTAGTATTTACAGACCTAAAACCAGCTATTAGAATTATGCAACTTATTGAAGCTGTAGAAGCACAATATAATATAACTTTTACAAGAGACTTTTTTGGTACAGTTCTAGAACCCAACCCTGCATTTCATAATTTATATATGTGGCTTAGCAGAAACAAAGATGATATAAATACATATTCCACTGATTCTTCTATAGAGACAAATAGAAATGAATTAGGTAAATTGTTTACTTTTACTAAAAGCACAGAATTACTTTCAGGTGTAAATAATTCAGCTAATATTTTTACTGTAACTACAGATGCTACAAGCACACAAAACTTTATTGTCAGTTTATCATTAAGCTCAGTTAGTGTCGCTGGAGATGAATATGTTTTAAGAGCTATAGATAATGATACCAATGTTACTATAGTAGAAACTAGAACAAAAGGCACTGGTACATCTATAGTGTTTGAAATTGAAAATGGTATAATACAAACTAAGAATTTTAGATTTGAAGTAGTTTCAGGAACAGCTTTAACTATAAGTGGATCTGTAGTAATAAGTATAAATAGTGGTACAGATTCAGATACCAATGATGTAGTAGAAACATATTCTTTTTCGAGTCAATCTTTATTAAATAATATTGTAATTAGAAATCAAGTACCTAAAATGAAAGTTATAGATTTCTTAAGTGGTATTTTTAGAATGTTTAATCTTACTGCCTTTTATATTGACGACAGAAGTGATACTGACTTTGATAAAATAAAAGTAGAGACACTTGATAATTTTTATGCTGATGCTGTAAATAATGCTTCAGGTGGCACAATAGATATAACAGATTTTATAGATATTAGAGAACATAAAGTAAACGTATCTCTACCCTTCAATGAAATAGAATTTAACTACGAAGAGCCTAAAACATTATTAGCAGAAGAACATAGAGAAAGATTTAATAAAATATTTGGTGATGCCGAATTTAAATTAGAAGACCAATTTCCCAATGAATTTGATAGAGGTACGAAATACGAAATAGAGCTTCCATTTTCACACTTCAAATACGAAAGATTGGTAGATGCCAACAATGGCAACTTAACAGAAATACAATGGGGATATTCTGCTAAAGGTGATTTTAGATTTGAAGAAGGTATTGATGCTGATAGTGATGGTGATTTATCAGATGCAGGAGATAAAGCAGCAAAGGGTAATTATGAACCTGTTTTAACAAAACCATTATTGTTTTATGGTATAAACAAAACTGCAATTACATCAAAAATAAATTATATAATACAAGGTAGCAACAGTTCAGGTTTAACTTCATATTTCCAACCCAGCAATTCAAATGAAACTGGTTCTAGTTTACAAGACCCTTTAGAAACAGGAACAACGACATCTACATCTGATGGTAAATTAGTTGACTCAGGACAAAACTTTTCATCTACAGTAGCTGTAGGGGATACTGTATTTAATACTACAGATAATACTCAAACTACTATAAAGACCGTAGACGGTAATACAGAACTTACTTTAGTAAAAGATATATTTGTATCAGGTGAAGCTTATAAGATATTTAGGCAACCTGCACATTATATAAACTTTGATAATGAAGTAGATGAATATTTAAGAGTAGACTTTGGTATTGATGCCAATTCTTTATATAATAAGTTTTACAAAACTTATGTAGAATCTGTTTTTAATAGAGCAAAAAGATTATATAAATATACTGCTTATCTACCTGCAAGTTTTATGATACAATATAGATTAAACGATCAACTTAAGATACAAGATAAGGTGTATCGGATTAATTCTATAAACACAAATTTAACTACAGGAGAAGCTACTCTTGAATTACTTAATTTAACAACTGACGAACAGTTATGATAAAAGAGATATTAGAATTACTAAATGCTGACAACTGGTACGGAGTATCAGAAAATGTTGATATTGCTAAAGGCAAATATAAAGCTGTTAGTGACATCAAAGAACTTAAGCAAACACTTAAAAGAATAAGATATGGCAGAAGAAATTCTAATTAGGATAAATCTCCAATCAGGAGAAGCTAAAAGTAAAATTAAGGAAATAAAACAAGCTACAGACGATTATGCTGTATCTGTAGATAATTTATCAAAAGAACAAATTCAAGCTTTAGTTGCAGAACAAAAACTAAACCTACAAAGACAGATTACTAAAAAACAAATTCAAGATTTAGCTTTAGCTGAAATGAATGCTGCAGCAGCAGCAAAAGGTAATAGAGCACAATCAGGATTAAACAATGCTATATTATTAGAAACAGGTAGACTTGCTTCAGATGCTAGTTTTGGTTTCACAGCGATAGCAAACAACTTATCTCAGTTAGTAAGTTTATTTCAAAGTTTTGCTAAAACCAATGGTGGTGTTGTTGCATCACTTAAGGAGTTAGGAAAAAGTATATTGGGTACAGGGGGGATATTGATTGGTGTACAATTACTTATATCTTTTGGTCCAAAATTAGTTAAGTTTTTTAATAAGGCTAAGATAGAAGCTGAAGAATTTGAGAAAAAACTAAAAGACTTAACTAAAACTATTGATGAACAATTAGATTCATTAGAGAACTTAGCTGGTGCATATTTAAAATATAATATGACTGGTAATGCTACAGCAGATCAAGCAGCTATATTAGCATTTCAGTTTCGTAAATTTAAAACTGGTTTGCAAAATCTTAAAGATGATGGATTAGATAAAAGTGATGAAGCTGTAAAAAATTTAATATTATCGTTTAAGGAATTACTTAAGTTACAAAAACAATTAGTCGAAGTAGAACAAAATTTAATTAAAAGACAAAACGACAATACACAACAAGGTATTTTAATTAGAAATAAACTTACAGAAGACCGAAAAAATATTATAAGAGAATTAATTGAACTAGAAAAACTATTTACAAGAGAATCAGGTAGTGGTTCAAAAGAAAGAATTAGATTATTCAAAGAAGGTATATTACAGCTTGAAAAGTTAGAAGAACAATTTAGACAAGAATCTATAGATAATGATTTAAAAACCAAAGAACAATTAATTAAACAAGAAGAAGAATTTAGAATTGCTGAATTAAGAATACAGTTTGAAGCATTTAAAGAAAAAGAAAAATTAAGATTAAGAGACTTTATATCACAAACAAAAGCAAGAAAACTATCAAAAGAAAAAGAAGCAGAAGTAATAGCTGATGCAAACAGAAAATTTGCTGATTCTATAACAAAAGCAGAAAATTCTGTTAGCGATGTTATAGTGCAAATACAGGCAGTTACAAACACTAAACTAACGCAGCTTAATAGAGAAAGAATAATGGATGCTGCTGATACCCTTACAAAAATCAGACTTCTAGAAGTTGGTCTTGGCTTTACTTTAGATGCCCTTAATATAAAACAAAAAGGTCTCACTGCGAGTCGTAGAGAAAGTTTAGACTTGAGTAGAGAAATATTTGACCAAGAATTAAAAGCAGCAACATCTGAAGTCGGAAGACTAGAAGATAAAAAAAGTGATTTAGAAACTGCAGCAGCAAGGCTAGAAGAGAAGTTACTTGATCCTGACTCTAGTCTAAGTGAAGCTGAAAAGGCTACTGGTTTTGCTAGTTTAATGGATATGAATTTAGAATTAGTTAACACTGAAATGCAGCTTACTAAAGCTATTGGTAAGGAAACAGATTTAAGAACACAATTATATATAGCAGAAGCTAATGCAAAAGTACAGGCATTTGAGGTTACAGCTAATGCTTTGTCAGCATTTAGTAAATTGGTTGGAGAGGATACTGCTGCTGGAAAAGCTTTAGCTATATCAGGTGCACTTATATCAACATATCTTTCTGCACAAAAAGCTTATGAGTCTCAATTTAAACCTTTATCTTTAGTAGATTCTCCAGTTAGAGGTGCAATAGCAGCAGCAGCAGCAATAGCTAGTGGTTTAGCGAATGTAAAGGCAATAACTGCTGTAAACCCAAAAGGTCAATCAGGTGGTGGTTCAGCTCCAAAACCATCAGTAAATGTACAAGCACCTGATTTTAATGTCGTGGGTGCATCTCAAGTATCACAATTAGCACAAAGTGTATCAGGACAAGTTAACAAACCAGTAAAAGCATTTGTAGTAGGTAAAGAAATTACATCACAACAAGAATTAGATAGAAATATAAATAACACAGCAGGAATATGAGAATTATAGAATTAATAATAGACGAAGAAGCATTACTTGCAGGTATAGAAGCTATTAGCATAGTTGATAAACCTGCTATAGAAGAAAAGTTTGTTGCTTTATCAAAAGACCATAAAATACAATTAGCAGAAGTAGATTCTGAAAAGAGAATATTAATGGGTGCTGCTTTAGTGCCAAACAAAAATATATATCGTCAAACAGAAGATGATGAATATTATATTTACTTCTCTGAAGATACAGTAAGAAAAGCATCAGAACTATTTCTTATGAAAGGCAATCAGAATAAATCTACACTAGAACACCAAGCATCTCTTAACGGTTTGTCTGTAGTAGAGTCTTGGATAATAGAAGATGAAGTACACGATAAGTCTAAGAAATACAATATGGATTTACCTGTAGGAACTTGGATGGTTTCTATGAAAGTAAACAACGATGATGTTTGGGAAAACTATGTTAAGACAGGTAAAGTTTCAGGTTTTTCTATAGAAGGGTATTTTACAGATAAAATAGAAATGAGTACAGAATTATTAGATGAATCTGAAGCAGAAGAAATACTATTTGAAGTAAAAGACTTTATAGAGTCTAAAAGAACAGAACTTGCATCCTATAGTGACTATCCCCAGGGTGTAGTAAATAATGCTAAAAGAGTATTGGAATATGTAGATAAAAATGGTTGGGGTTCTTGTGGCACTGCTGTAGGAAAACGTAGAGCTTCACAACTAGCATCTAAAACACCATTATCTGTTTCTACTATAAAAAGAATGAGAAGCTTTCTAGCTAGACATAAAAAAGACTTAGAAGTATCAAAAACATATTCTGATGGATGTGGTAAACTAATGTACGATGCTTGGGGTGGTAAAGCTGGTCTAAGATGGTCTGTATCTAAATTAAAAGAATTAGGTGAAATAGACTTAATAAGTCAAGTTATAGATGATGACTTTGCAATTATAGATGATAGACTAGCTTATGCTACAAAAGAAAAGGCTGAAGAAATGGCAAAAAACATAGGTTGTAAGGGTCATCACACCCACGAATATGAAGGTAAGATTTGGTATATGCCTTGTGAAAAACATATAAAAGAAGATATGCAGAAATGCCCTAAGGGATTTGTAAAAGATAAAACTGGTAAATGTGTAAAGAAAAGTATGTACGCAGAAGTAGGTCCTAAAGGTGGTATTAGAAAATCACCTAAAGCACCAGCATCAGGAACTCCTAACCCCAACCCTAAAGGAAAAGGTACAGCTAAAGGAACTGCAAAAGGTAAAACAGGTGCTAAGGTGTCTGCAAAAGATAGAGCTACCCTGCAAAAGAAAGCAAATGAATTTAACGAAAAGTATAAATCTAAATTAGGTTATGGTGTAACTGTAGGTATGTTGGCTAGTGTATATCAAAGAGGACTAGGTGCATTTAATACAAGTCGTTCACCAAAGGTCAGATCTGCTTCACAGTGGGCATTTGCGAGAACCAACGCATTCTTGTATCTAATAAAAAATGGTAGACCACAAAATCCTAAGTATACTACAGATTACGATTTGCTACCTAAGAAACATCCTAAAAGTAAAAAGTAATGATACGTAGAAGAAAAAATGCAACAGTAAGTAGAAGTTCACCTAAAGGTGGTAAAAGAGGATGCTTATGTCCTGATGGTATAACATACCATTCTAAGTGTTGTGATGGCAGTCTACAAGCACAAGGAATAGGTAACATTACAGGCGACGGAACTTAAAAATGAAACATATTAATATTAAGTAATTAATTATCTAAATTACTTTATAAATATATTAATATGGAATCTCCAAAAGCGACAACAATTTTAAATGAAATATTGCAGAAATTGTCTAAGCTTACTAAGGAAGATGAATTAGCTCAAGGCATCAAAGAAGAAGTCGTTGCAGAGAATTTATCTGAGCAAGTAAAAGAAGACAACCAAGAAGCAAAACAAGAACTATCTGAAGAAGTAAAACAAGAAGCTTCTGAAGAAAGTGAGCTGTCTGAAGAATCTACGGAAGTAGAAGCTGAAGAAACTCAACTGATGGAGGGATATGTGAAAACTGAAGAGTTTGAACAAAAAATATCTTCACTAGAAGCTAAAATGGCAGAGCTTATGAAGAAAGTAGACGAGGATCTCGGAGTAGCTTACAAAGATAAAAAAATGATGTCTGAGCAAATCGAAAAACTTTCTGCTGAACCTGCTGCTGAAGCAATCAAGCATAGTCCTGAAACAGAAGTAAATAAAGCTAACGTAAGCTTTAGAAATCCGAATAGACCTATCAGCACATTAGATAGAGTTCTAGAAAGAATAAGTAAATAAATAATCATAGAAAATAATTAAAAATGGCAACAACAACTTCTATTACTACTACTTATGCTGGTGAATTTGCTGGTAAGTATATTTCGGCAGCATTACTTAGTGGTGATACACTAGCTAATGAGTTAGTAACAATTAAACCAAACATTAAGCACAAAGAGGTGCTTAAAAAAGTGGCAACTGATGATATCGTCAAAAATGCTACTTGTGACTTTGATCCTACTTCTACACTTACTCTTACTGAAAGAGTACTTACTATGGAGGAGTTTCAAGTGAACCTACAATTATGTAAAAAAGATTTTATATCTGATTGGGAAGCTATCCAAATGGGATACTCTGCATATTCAAATCTACCTCCTTCTTTTGCTGACTTTTTGATTGCTCACGTAGCAGACAAAGTAGCACAAAGAATGGAAACAAATATTTGGAATGGTGTAAATGGTACAGCAGGACAATTTGATGGATTTAAGCAAACACTTGCTGCAGATTCAGACGTTGTAGATGTTACAGCAACTGATGTTACATCTTCTAATGTTATTGCACAAATAGGTGCTGTAGCTGATGCGATTCCTCAAACTGTTTATGGTAAAGAAGACTTATTTATATACGTAGCATCTAATGTCTATCGTGCATATGTAAGAGCTTTAGGAGGATTTTCAAGTAATATTGGTGCTGCTGGTACAGACAACAAAGGTACACAGTGGTTCAATGGTGGAAATCTAACTTTTGATGGTATTAATATTGTACTAGCAAAAGGACTACCAACAAACATTATGGTAGCTGCACAAAAATCAAACCTTTTCTTCGGTACTGGTCTTTTATCAGATCACAATGAAGTAAAAGTTATTGATATGGCTGACTTAGATGGATCTCAAAACGTAAGAGTTGTAATGAGATTTACTGCTGGTATCCAGCACGGAATTGGTAGCGAGATAGTACTTTATACCTAATAGATAATTAATAACAAGAAAGTGGGTAGTTTATTCTGCCCACTATTCTTACTAAAATAAATAAATATGGCTTGTGTTTTAACTAGATCTCGTGCTGAAGCTTGTAAAGACGTAGTTGCAGGTATCAAAGAAATATACTTTATAGACTTTGGTGGCTTAGGAACTGTTACTTTAGGAAGTAGTGACGAGATAACGAACTTGACTGGTGATTCATCTAATGACTTAGCTTCACATAAGTATGAAGTAAAAGGAAATAACTCATTTGAGACAAATATTAATGCTTCAAGAGAAAATGGTACTGTATTTTATGAGCAAACCCTTAACATCACACTTAAGAAACTTACAAAAGAAGATCACAAAGAACTTAAATTACTAGCTGCTGCAAGACCACATATTGTTGTTGTTGACAAAAATAACAATGCATTTATGATGGGTCTTAATGAAGGTGCTGACTTATCAGAAGGTACTGTATCTACTGGAAATGCTTTAGGTGATTTCAACGGATATAACTATACTTTTGTTGCACAGGAAACATCTCCACCAAATTTCTTGACTGTTGATGCTACTAATGCACAGTATCCATTTAGTGAATTCTCTGGGTTATCAACGATAACTACAGGAACACCTGTGGCAGTATAATTTATTTTGTATTGATAATTAAAAGGGGTATATTTATATACCCTTTTTTTATGCCTAAAAACAAACGGAGATGATACAGTTATTTAGGTATGCATATTTTAACAACATCAACAGATAATCAATTCTTAAAGTTTATATCTAGAGCAGATGCCACTTCACCTACTTTATCACTTACAGATAAAGAGAAAAGAACTACATCTAGTGTTACTGTTACTAAAGCAGACGATGGTGGTTATATGAAGCTAACTGGTAGCTTTGCACTAAAAGAAGGTAGACAATATTTGTTTAGAGTTAAAGATGGTACAACAGAAATATACAGAGGACTAATATTCTGTACAGATCAAACAGCACTTGATAAATACTTTATTAATAGTGGAGAATATGTAACTCAAGATAATTACGATAATGATTTTATAGTATTAGATTAATATGGCAAGAAATAGAAATAAAGCTAAGAATGTAAATATAGTGGCAAAAGATTCAGTTCACGTTATCAATCTTTCTTCATATACATCTCCACAAGTAGTAGAGAATCCTAGAAAAGAATATATAGAATATGGTGATGACAACCAATACTTTCAATACCTAATTGATAGATACAACGGTTCTGCTACAAACAATGCAGCAATAAATGGTATATCTGAAATGATATATGGTAGAGGACTGGATGCTTCCGATAGTAAAGAAAAACCTGAAGCTTATGAGCAAATGAGAACTTTGTTTAGTAAAGAGTGTATGAAGAAAGTATGCTATGACTATAAAATGATGGGTCAAGCAGCAGTCCAGGTAATTTATACAAAAGATAGAACAAAGGTATTTGAGGTAGAACATATACCTATTGAAACACTAAGAGCTGAGAAAGCTACAGATGGTAAAGTAATGGCATACTACTATCACCCCAAATGGAAGGATATAAGGAAAGAAGATGAGCCTAAACGTATCTCAGCATTCGGAATGTCTAAAGATGGCATAGAGATACTTTATATTCGCCCATACAAGGCAGGATTCTATTACTATTCACCAGTAGATTATCAAGGTGGTTTACAATATGCAGAACTAGAAGAAGAAATAGGTAATTATCATATAAATAATATACAAAATGGCTTACAACCAAGTATGTTAATTAACTTCAATAATGGTACACCTAACAAAGAACAAAGAGACGAAATAGAAAAAGCTATATATGAAAAGTTTAGTGGTTCATCAAATGCTGGTAAATTTATCTTAGCATTCAACGACAGCAAAGAATTAGCTGCAAGTATTGAACCAGTAACTATTCCTGATGCTTACCAGCAGTATGAGTTTCTAGCAAATGAATCTATGACTAAGGTTATGGTTTCACATAGAATAGTATCACCAATGCTTGTAGGTATTAAAGATAAAACTGGTCTAGGTAATAATGCCCAAGAATTAGAAACAGCATCTATACTTATGGACAATACGGTTATAAGACCAATGCAAGTAACTATAATAGATGAACTACAAAAAATATTAGAATATAATAATATTGATTTAGATCTATACTTTAAAACACTACAACCTTTAGAATTTACTGATCTGACCAATGCAATATCAGATGCAGAAGTAGAAAAAGAAACAGGTGTTAAAAAAGATGATATAGAAAGAGAAGAGGAAATAAACGAACAATCTGAAGAATAATGGCAACAGCACTATTTATAAAAAGAGAAGACCTGGTAAAAAACACTGCTATAAGTGGTTCTGTAGATACAGATAAATTTATACACTTTATAAAACTAGCACAAGAGATTCACGTTAGAAATTATTTAGGTACAGATTTATATAATAAAATTAGTGCAGATATTGTTGCTGGTAGTTTATCAGGAGATTATTTAACATTAGTAAACGATTTCATACAAGATATGCTTATACACTATGCTATGGCAGAATATTTGCCTTTTGCTGCTTATACTATATCTAATGGTGGTGTATTTAAACACGAAAGTGAAAACAGTCAAACAGTAGAAAAAAGTGAAATAGACACACTGATTGCTAAAGAAAGAGATTATGCAGAATATTATACAAATAGATTTATAGATTTTATGAGTTTTAATGCTGCATCAAAGTACCCTGAGTATTACACAAATCAAAATGAAGAAATATATCCTGACAAGGATTCTAATTTTGCTGGTTGGGTACTGTGAAGAAAAGAAAAAAAATTGGACAATATAAACCAAAACAGAAGAACGAAATAAGACTTTCAGGTTATCTTAAAAAGAATAACAATGAGCTACGGTAAAGTTTATGAAACAAGTTGGTGGGGTAATTTACCAGCACTTATATTTTTAGGTTTTAATAAAGCTTTAGCTTTTATATCAGAAACAGCTCAGTTTTTTATATCTACAATTAACATAACAATAGATACAATATTAGAAACAATAGATAGAACAAATTACGATTAATTATGGCAGCAATAAATATAAATGTAGGATCAGCAGCTAATGCAAACGATGGGGATACTCTCAGAGCTGCCTTTCAAGCTACAAGACAGATGTTTCACGAAATATATGGTATTTCTACTACCTATAGTGATTCATTAAATTTATCTACAGGTACACCAACTTTTGCAGAATCAGTGCAAGACATCGTTGGTGCTATGTTTACAAGCAACAGTGTAAGCAATATTACAAGTACCTATACAGATAATGGTACTGGTGCTGGTAAAATAGATTTATCTGTAGCAGCAGATATCACAGATATAAACACAGCAGCAAATTCTGGACTAGACGGTGGAGTTGATAGTGGAGATGCTACACTTACTTTAGATATGAATAATTTAGCAGCAGCAGCAGTAGATGTATCTGCTGATAGTATTGCTATTATAGATGCCAATGATTCAAATGGCACAAGAAAAGAATCAATAGCAGATTTAGCTACAGCTATGGCAGGTACAGGTCTTAGTGCACCAAATGGACAACTTACTGCTTCAGGTAGTAGTTATACAGTAGCTAATCAAGGTAACAACAGAGTCGTTACTTCTGTAGATAGCACAAATGGTAATGCAGAAGCTAACTTAACTTTTACTGGTTCAGCTTTAGGTGTAACAGGAACAGTAACATCTAGTGGTAATTTGATTGCTGCTGGAGATGGTAGTGCAAGTGGTGTTACTTTAAAAGATGGTGAAATAGAAATTAGACGAACAACAGGTGGTTCAGATCCAGCACAAATAAAGTTCTATTGTGAAACAAATAACCAACACGCACAAACACTAAAAGCACAGCCACACTCAGCAGCTAGTAGTGCTGTACTTACACTACCTACACTTACAGGTACACTAATAGGAACTGGTGATTCAG
>Ga0098042_1000374_pt1 | contig 17327 bp, 22 predicted proteins | sample 9_EtaG_FD_75066 | JGI IMG/M metagenome (GOLD analysis project Ga0098042, IMG submission 75066) | Marine viral communities from the Subarctic Pacific Ocean - 9_ETSP_OMZ_AT15188 metaG | ecosystem: Environmental > Aquatic > Marine > Oceanic | place: Pacific Ocean | collected 2015-01-10
CCCGCAGTCAATGTCTGCGCAGCTGGTGCAGTTTGACCCTCCAATGCTTCTGCCTGAACACTCAAACTCAGAGGTGTCTGGGTTTACGGATCCGCAGCCTGTGTTGTTGGAGCCTGAGCCTTTGCCTGCTCGGTAGTCGTATGTGCTGCTGCAGCCGCACCCGGTTTCAGCAACACAGTCAGGGCACAGCTTGAGCTCTATAAACTCTGAAGCATTGTCTGAGCAGCAGCAACCTTGAAGGGATGCAGCTCGCTTGAGGCTACCGACCTCGCTGCTGTTGGTGTCGACGTCATGCATCAAGAGCGCACCTGTGTCGGTGCTGTCTCCGTCAACAAAGACTCGACGTCGAAGGGTCACTGTGTACAGACCGCCGCTGTGGTCACTAGGAAAGAGGTGCCGTCGTTTGAAACTTCAGAGGAGGGATTAGTAGGGGTGTCGAACAACAAGATGTTTTTCTTGTGGATCGTGATCTGACCGTTGCTAGAATTGTAGCTAACGTCAGTAACTACCTGAAGAGCGTTGGTTGCAACAGGGCTGGTGCCAGGTTCGCCTGGTTCTCCCTGCTCACCTTTCTCCCCTTTTTCTCCTCGGGGGCCTCTGTTTCCTTGAACACCCTGAGGTCCTTGCTCTCCATCATCTCCTCGAATCTGATTAAGAAACTCGCCTAGGTCAACACTTTCAGCAAACGGCCCATTCTGAGTACCCGACATCAGGTAAGGAACTCCCTCCGCTACGTTGCGTACGCCGAAGTTTTGGTTGCCTGGGATCAAAGATTGACCAAGTTGAAAGTCTTGTTCTTCCGGGGACCCTTGGGTGTTTCGAGATCCGAAGCCCATGTCTTACTCCATTCCGAGGCTGTAGATGTGGCGGTCTTGATTGTCGACGGTGTTCTTTTGGAACTTCTTGGGACTGCGCATCTGCATGTAGGAGAGGTTGTCCCCGATAGTCTTGATGGCTTTGCGGTACTCAAGTTGAAGGAACTGCATCTTCTTAGCAGACACATCCTTCATTACCCCTAGGTTAATAGCGGAGGCTGCGGCCACGCACTGCATCAAGGACTGGAACCCTTGCGGCACGATCTCGTAGTTCACGCCTGTAAGCGTGCCGTTGTAAGGCGCATCAAAAGCAACACGCGCTGTGACCAGGCCGGGGCCTGTGTTGTACGCAGTGTGAGTATCAATCACTCGCTCCTGAAGCATGGTGTTGCTACCTTGCTTAAGAATGCGAAGGGTGGCTCCGGAGTACGCGTGCGGTCGAGTATCAAGACCCCCAACTGCAGGGCTTGAAGAAAGGGTCAGGCTCTTGCCGTCCGACGCCATTGCACCATCAGTCGCGTAGTGGGGGAGAAAGTCACCGTTAGGGATGTAGAAGAGGTGCAGGCTGAGGGCCTTGTCTGGCTTCGGACGCACAGAAAGAAGGTTGCCTTCAAGTGACCAGTTAGGCCCTGATGGGTGGAACTGACCTTCTGGCTTGTAGTCTGCGATGATAACGTTGTCGCTGTTCATCTGAACAAGACGGAAGACCTCGCCTACGTTGGGCGGAAGCTGGTAGTACTCGGTACCTGACGCAATGGTAATTGCATGTCGAATCACAATGGGGTTGTCGAAGTTCAACGACAAACGAGACAGGACGTTCACCATCTCCGGCATGATGATGTTGCGAACCATAAAGTCATTGCTGTACTTGGAGGAGGGCTCATCCAAGTAGCCACGAACACGTTCGATAACGGTGTACAAGAAGGATCCGGAACTATGCATGGCTGTAGATCTTTCCGGACGTCATGTCCTTCAGCGCTTCTCTGGTGCTCTCTAACGTATCTCCGCCTTGCCGCGCCCCTACGAACGGAGCAGTCGCCAAGTTTCGATGGCTTTCATCCAAGCCCTTTTGCTTTGTCCACTTGAGCATGTCAGACTTTTCGTCCGATGACTCGTTGGCTCCCGCTTGCCGTTCCATGCGCGCCTCGTTAGCTTGGCGTTTCATGCGTGCCATCTTCTCGTCGATAGGCATACACAGAAGCTCTAGGAAGTTTAGGTCTAAGGGTTTGCGGTCAAAGGGGACGTCTTGTACGTGGAGCTCTACGCACCTGCGCTGGTTCTGGTTTCGCCATGCAGCAAAAACAAAACTGCCGTGCTCACGATGGTAATACACAAACAGCTCTGGGATCTTGACTGCCCGTCGAGCCCATCTAATCCACTCTCCGTCTGGCAAGACGAAGTGGCGTTCATCCATTTCTAGTCCGTCGTTATTTAACATGTCGCTACTCTAGCAAAAGACCCCCCCACCCGCGAAAGGCAGGGGGGTCCGAAAGGCAGGAGACCTTATTAGACGGTCTGATCTTGACCGTAGATACGGTCTTCAGTAATGCCGACCACCTTAAGTCCGGCAAACTGATCAGGACAAACCTGCATGCGCAGGTAACCAGGCATCTGGGATGCTTCGGTCACCATGTTCTTGCCGCCGGAGTTGGTGTAGATCGGCAACTGGTTGGTACCAGTACCGGTCAGAGCACCCGCCACGAACTCGAACGGAGCAAAGGCTGGGGCTTGGTCGAAGGACGAGGTCCCTGCGACACTTGGTGGCACATACTTCTTGTAGTTGCCGCCGCCCATTTTGAGTCCGTACATGGTTCCTTCTTCCACGTAGCAGGAGGTATAGCCGGTGTAAGACTTACCGTCCATCGAGAAGTTGAAGCCGGAGTTGAACTGGTCGTTTGCACCACCAGCGCTACCGCCTTCAGAACCTTGAGTGGCGAGCGAGGAGAGACGACCAGTACGGTCGAGGATCTCGCGGCCAATCTTGGTGGACTCGTAACCCAACCACACACCATCAGACGCAACAAGCGTGTCGATGGTTTGACCGTGCTTGGCCTTCGCAGCGTGGAAGCGGCGGAGGATTTGACGGAGTGTGTGCTCAGTAAGGAGTGAGCTGTTCAAGTTGCGGAAGAGCGACTTGTGCTCAGGCTTCTCGTTCACATTGATTTCTTCACCAAAGATGGATTCACCAGCGGCTGCTGCAGATGAGGAGCCTCCGACGGTACCGAGAATGGTGTTGAACATGGTGGAGGAAGCAGAGCTATCGCCACCCTTAAGGAACGAGTTGATACCGGCAATGTTGGTAAACTTAGCGCCGGAATCGGTGTAGTGACTATTAGCATGAACGATAACGTCGTTATCGGCAAGGGTGCTGTTGAAGTTGAAGTCGTTGGAGACAAGGCGCACCGTGTTGGTGATCTCGTCAACAAAGTCAACAACCACAGTTTGACGCACGCCGCCGGACTCGTTGCGACGAGTACCGCCGGTAGCAGCGCCACCTGAGGGGTTGTAGATATCAACTTGCATACCCACCATAAAGCGGTCAATAGCCTTGTTGCCTGGTTCGAACTCAGCGAAGTAGGGACCTGAGCCGCTATCAGTATGGCTAGTAACCGTGGAGATTACGTAACCATCATTCTGCGAGGTGTACCAAGAGTTACACAGGGTTTGGGCAATGTTGCGAGAGAAGCCTTCAAGCTTCGGAGCAACGATCTGACCGATGAATGCAGGAGAAGCTTCAGCTTGCAGTTCACCAAGGGTGAATGCAATGTTGGCCACCATGGTGCGCATAGGCAGACCGAAGCGATAAGGCTTCTGGTTCATGCCGTCAAGAGCATCAGGGAAGCTTTGGGTGACTTGTTGCTGGAACAAGCGCTCGCCAAAGTTCTCGTTGGTGGAATCACCGAACAGAGCGAAGTCATTACGGCTACGACCTTGTTCGAAGATACCGGTGAGGCCGCCCATAAAGACCTTAAGGATCTTGTATTCACGACCAAGAGCGTCCACTGGACCGACGCCCGTTGAGCTAGTAACCATGTTCTCCCAGATGGGGTCCACCCCTGGGAGCATGATGTCGACGTTTTTGTTGATCACATCTTCGATACGCTCAACGTGCGTATTAAAGAGTTGACCGGATGAAATCAAAGCAGGCATTTTCGCCTATCTCCTTTTTTTACAGCTTGGAATTACCGCCTGTCGAAACATCAGCCGCAATATCGAGCAAGGATTCTTCAGCGAACTTCCTAGCCTTGTCATAGACAGTGCCGGTTGAGTCCTTTCCTGGCTCGAACTTTGGCAGTTCGACGGGCTTCTTTTGATAAAACGCGGTTTGTCCAGAAGCTGTTTCCGGGGCCCGACCAAGTTTGTCGGGGTCTCCGATTACCGTCCGGTATCTATCTGCGACGGACTTCGCCGCAGTTTCTGAAGCAGTCTTGATAGTGCTGTCGTTGATCTCTCCCCCTGCGGATCGCACCTTGCGGAGCTGGCTGAGGGTTTCACGTTGGACATCTTCACTAATCACAGCCATACGCTCAGAGTGTCCTTCGTCTCCATGAACACGCTTGAAAGCATTGCTAATAGAGGAGAGGGAATCTTGAGACGTTACGGACGAGACTGCGTTTGTCAGTTTGGTTTGAAGAGCTTCAAGCCTAAGTTGCTTCTCTCGCTCCTCAACCTGTTCGAGTCTTTGGTTGAGGTGGTCTACCCGAGGGTCTTCCTTCGGGGCCTGTTCTGGTTGGCCGGGTTGTTCCTGAGGCATGTTTTGACCTGTCATGTTTCCAATGTACTCTTCGATTTGTTCTGGGGTGTAGCCCTCATACGTCATCACGTATCGAAGGTCTGCCTCCCGCTCCGTGGTCATGTCTCCTTGTTGCCGCATCAAGTTTGATGCTGCTTCTTGGTACTCACGAAGGTTTTGGTTGTCCCGAATGGTTTGAGCCATCTGGGCTGCGGTGTAAGTTTCTCCGTCAATCGTGACCTTTTGGTCTAAGTTCACCTCAGGTGCGGATTGCTCTGCTTGAGGTTGTTCCTGTTGTGGAGTTTCTACAGGCGCTGCTGCTTCTGTAGGGGTTTCAGTTTGAGTTGCTTCTTCACTCATCGTTGTCTAGCTCCTGCCATTTGGGGCTGTTGTTGTTGGGGCGATGGACGCCCTTGTTGTTGCATACGTTTCATGGCCGCTTCTTCAGGCAACGGCACGCCTTCCGGTAGAATGTTTCCGAGTCCCTGCTGGAGGAACTGTTTGTACTTCATAAACTCGTCTTGAACTGACGGGTCTGCCATGGCCATCTGGGGTCCGGCCATGAAAGATGTTAGAACCCGAAGCTGCAAGTTTGGTAATGCTGTGTGAGGGGTCAAAATGATCTCCCCCGGAGACTCTCCACTTCCGTAGAGCATCAGGCAGTTTTTGACCACCATCTCGTACGCCGCTCGTTCTTCCTCCATATAGATGGCGAAGTCCAACCCTTCTTGCAAAGAAAGCAGCATTAGGCGTATCGGGTCTTGGAATCCAGGAGCGGCATAGAGCTGCAGTGCTTCCTGCTTCCTAGCCACCTCAGACCGGGGGTTGGTCTCTTTGATTGTGATTCCGAGATTGGCAATAGTCGGCAAGGGGTTGTCTGCAAACGACACAAAGCCAGACTCGCCGTCAATGACTGCGCCTGCAAGGTCAAGGGTAAGGTTGTTGACGGGGATAGCTCTTCGGCTAAGTGCAAGTGCTCTAGACGCTTGCGTCAACATTGCTCGGTGGCTTTGGGAGAATGCCTTCTCGATAGACCTCATGGGGGTCATCATCAGTTGACGGTTCTTCTCGTCAAGGAAGCCAAGCCCCGCAGCACTGTCGACTCGACCCTTGTTGGCGACAAGGTCGCGGAACGGGTTGATCTGATCCATCAGCTGTTTGGCGTACTGAGCAGTCTTGCCTGGGAGGTCCCCCGAGTTTACAGGCGCGATGTTGAACGGGCGGAAGCCAGGGTCAATAGCGTCTGGTTCGTAGGGGAGAACACGGAGCCCTCGCCCGACGTCCCGAAGTGCAGCACGCTCGTTGAACTGTCCTTGGGGCAGTACAAGAATCCCGTACTGGTCGATATCGCGGATGTTATTGAAGAGAGCCTTGAGCAGCTTCTCCATCTCGCGGCTGATCGAGAACAGCAGATCAAACAGACCAGCGCCGTAGAAAGACCCTGTCTCAATAAATCTGGCCACCCCGATCGGGCAGTACACCTCAACATCGGTGTATTCCTCGTCGGTGATTACATAGTCTCCGGAGGTGACTGCATACCGGGTTACGGTGTTGCGGTGGCCAAGCATCCAGAGTTCACGAATACGAACCAGCTCGTATTGTGTTTCGGTAGGGTCACCGCCCTGACCGGTGTATCCACTGCCTCCGCTGTAGCGAAGACCTCCTGTGGTATTGCTGAGGCGGTCTGCGTAGTCCGAGTCGTCCTGCGGAGCAGCCCCTGCTTCAACGGAGAAGTAGAACAACTTCTCTTTGTTTGTCTTAATCTTGCGCCCGAACTTCTCTACCAAGTAGCTCATGGGCACAATGCGCTCACGGATTAGACCACGCTGCTTGGTATGATCCATGCCAAGAGAGGGGAACGCATACAGCTCTCGAGGGTGAACTACCTCAAGGTCAGCAGTCAAGCCGACGGTGGGGGAGTCAACCACGTGTCCTGCAATACCGCAGCACCCACAGGTAGCAAGGATGTGGGCAAACTCGGTAAGAGTTTCTTCTGCTCGGTCACGGGACACCATGGCATCTGCAATGACTTGGGCAATAGAGCGATCGCGGACTTGGGAAAGGGAGGACCCTGACCTAAGAATCTTGGGTCGTACGTCCATGGCGGACAATACACCGACAACCCGGTCAATAGCCGACAGAAGTTCCTGGCTCTGGAACTCCATATTCCCATCCTCATCGAGGTGGTGCGGCTGGAGCAGCCCAGTCTCTGGGTCAAATACGTCAAAGCGCCGAGCGCCGTTTAGGTAATACCACGCCAAAGACCACATCGTGTACCGATAGGAGTGGTTGGCTTCTTCTCTCTCAATGTGTCGGTCGATAACCTGACAGAGAGAGGCCTTATCCTTGGTTAGTGTGTAGGTATCCTCAGGCATCGTCCTTGTCCGTATTCGCTGCTGCCCCTCTAGGGACGTAACCCGGAGGCACGTAAGTACGAACGGCCTCTACGTTAGGTAGATTCATATCCTCCTGCGGTCTATAAGAGGCAGGACTTTGTAGGGGAGCTTTTTGCGGCACGGGGGTGCCCACCACCTCAGCTCCCTTAATGCTGTAGTAAACCTCCATTACGCGCTCAAAAAACGCAAGAGGTACCACCACGTGGTTGGGGTGGATTTGTAGCTCAGACTTTGCTTCTTCCATCAGGCTCCTGCTTTCTCTGCATCAAAAGGGCCAAGTCGTCTAGAGATAGGTTTTGTAGGGGGAGACCAAAGAGGATGGGGTTTCCGTGTTGGTCATGGGTTTCCCCTTGTCGAAGCTTCTCTATTACAGACATGTCTTCTAATTCTTCTTGGACTGCCTTTCCGGGCTTGCCTCGAATGATATACATAGACATAGAAACAGTATCAAGTTCGTCGTCATGCTGCAGGCCCCCATCACGAGCTTCTGGGTTGAACTGCTCAATCTGGTCTACCAAGGCGCGCCAAGGTTTACGGTTGCGATCACGTAGAGGGATCTTAATTTTGCCGTAGTCAAACCGTCGCAAGAGAGCGGCAATCTTTGCCGACTTGGAGGTCATGCCTGGGTTGAACTTCTTGATACGAGGCAAGTGGTTTACGTTTGCCATGTCAGACGCTCGGGTGCTGACGATAGAGTAGAGGGTGTCGTAAACGCTAAGCCCTTCTTTGATGCCCTCAACATGAACTGTAGGGCAACGCCACTTGTCGGCCATCTGCAGTACAGCGTCAATCAGCTTTTGCTGCTGGCACTGTTGCGACCACATGTCGAAAACAAACAACTCGTTCTCTTTGTTGACTCCCATCAGGGTGCACACTTTGGAGTCAGAGTCTTTGGTAGATGTGTAGGAGGTGTCGACCGCCATAAACAACCGACAGGACGCAAGAAGAGAACCTAAAGTTTGTTTCCGAAGATCATCATTTGTGTGCCAGCACACCATAGTATTTGAGTTATGTGGATCGACGTCGAACTCTTCATCAGGCTCCTCAAACCAATATCCGTGCTTCTCCTCTTCTAGGTTCGGGAAGAAGACTTCGTCACCCCGCCCAGGCTGAGCCATGTATTCAGAGAGGTAGTTGGCAACCCCAATGGTCTCCTTGATTTCTTCGAGTGACACGCACTTTTTGAAACGCTCATCTTTGATTGCCAAGAGGTCACGTTCTGCTGTCGTTGCTGGCCACATGTCTGGCCAACAGCTTTTGGGGTTTCCTTGCTCATCTTGATACTCCGATCGAATAATGATGCGGTCCCACTTGTTGAACCGAGGGTCACGTGCTTTGCCTCCCTCTACGTCCATAGCGTGGAATGCATAGTGCCGGCGAGACACAAAGGTCGCAAGCCAGCGTGCACCGCAGCCCGCACGCATAACCATGGGAAGAACGACTTTGAAGAGCAGCTGATCCATGTACTCACGGATGAGTGACATAGAGGTCGAGGCCTTCGGGTCATACTCGGGGTCGTCCAATACGTAGAGGCGCGGACGACCACCACGTTGCTTTGACTCCGCAGAGATACAACGCAGCGATGATCCGTTCATAAGCTGCATGTACGTATTGCCGTAGGGTGCCTCGCCTCGTTTGGGGGCAAGGCGACCGTAAGGTGTCTCGGCTCCGAAGTCGTCGCTGATACGGGGGTTGAAGCTGTATTGGTCTTTGATGGACTGCCCTACGGACTTTGTATTGTCGCCCGTTGACGTAGCGTAAATTACGCTGAACTTGGGGCGAGCCAAAGTTTCTAGTAGGATTGTTTTCTTGACCAAGCTGGACTTTGCTGATCCGCGAGGAGCGATTGCGATTGAGAGTCTTTCGGTTGCCCATTGTCTTGCGATGTCGTAGTGCATCTCCGGTGTAGGTAAGGGTGCGTCGTCATAGAACATCGGGTCGAACTCAACATCCAAGTCTGGATGGAGGTAGTAGAAGTCGAGGAAGTTCAATGATGCGACATACGCCTCTGCCTTCTGCTGGTCGGTAAGACCAGGAACCAGAAACTGTCTGCATGCGTTTGTACGGGCTTGACGTTGTCCCTCTTCCGACAGCTCCATGTAGTCTGCCGGAAGGGGGTACAAGTCGTTAGGGGTGATAAGCTTTGGGGTCAAGTGATCTCTTCCAAAGACTCTTGAAGAAAGACTGACGTTGCAGCAAGTCGGCTAAGTGCTTGTGCGGTTCCTCTCTCGTCTCCCCGCAAAATAGATGTCTTGTCAATCTTGTTCATCGCCCCGAGGTACATCGGTCGAAGTGTAGAGCCAATGAAAAGTTCGTTGTGTACCTTAGATGCTGCTTCTTCAATCGAGCTCGCCCACTGAGGTATCGGACTCACAATCGCTAAATCCTGAATCGCCGGCAGGGCGTACTGAATCATTTGTTGTGGAGTCAGAGTCTTCAAGTGGTCTTCGACTGCGATCATTAGTGGGCTCCTCGGCACGGGCTTCTTGGGCGGAGTGGTGTTCGAGGTGGCCTTTTTCCGGGTTGTGGTTTTGGACACGTGTCCTGCCTTCCTTAATTCTGTTGATTAGTTTGTTTGTGGAGACCACCTGCCGAACCTTCGATCCGTCTTCACCAGTTGTCTCGCGTACCTCGCTCATGCTACCGACAATGCCGTTAGCCGTCGCTACGTCTTTGAGAATGGATCTGAGGTGCCGAAGACCGGCAAGTGATATCTTCGGATCAGGGTCGCGTGCATGACGGAGAGTGATCTCCATTTCCTCCCGAGCATCAAACCTTGAAGCAAGAAGCCCTTGCGCTGCGCCGTCCATAGTAAAAAAGCCGACGATCGCCTCATCAGGCTCTGGTTTTTTGATTTGACCCTTCATAGCTCTTTACCTGTTGTGCCTTCCATGGGGCTCGATGGAACCCTGCGTCTCGCATTCGCTCTGCTGCTTTTCGTGCAGACTCCCGCACTTGCCGTGTCAACTCAACGCCGTTGACTTTCTTTGCAGCAATCAGCTCTGTAGCCAGCGTCTCATAGTTTTGTAGGATCTCATCGGGTTCAAGATTCACCCGCGCTGTGGTGTCCTTTCTGTAGGACATAGGTGCTGACCCCGGAAACAAGAAGTTCTCGTTGCCGATTCGTGTCACCGCAGCCATAGCCATCTCGAACCGGTGCATGTCAACGTATGCCCCATCACCGATAAATACGATGGGTACACGAAGGTTTGAGCACAAGGCGCGGAAGCCTTTTGTCGTAATACCACCCCCCATGGCTTCGATATACTCACTTTCCTCCATCAAGCGTACGCCTGAACCAAAAGAAATGTAAGTTTGGGGGTTGTTCTTACCTGGCATACCTGGTATTCTGGGACGTTATGGCCCGAATCTTTGACTCACAGACGGTACACCGGGGAAGGCATTCTGCGTTACCGTGCCTTGCCGCTGGCGCATTTTCTCTTCGAGCTTCCGTCGTTTCTCAATCTCAGACTGCAGGCGGTCCAGATCCGAGAGATCTGAGTTTTCCTGTCGAAGTTTATTCAGTTGGTCTTTGACTTGCGGGTTTTGACCCATAGGGCTCTGTTGCAGGTTATAGGGCTGCTGAGCTCCTCTTGCGCTAAATCCGCCTCCACGAGGGCTGCTCATATCCACAGTAATTTCGGGGGCTTGAGGTCGATCAAACTGAGGGGTGGATTGGTCAAGAAAGTCTCCAAGAGTCATGTCCATGAGAGACCCGATCCCACCTTGAGGGTTAGGCCCAAAGTCCATAATCCGAGAAAGCTCTTGATCCAACGGCATCCGAGGACCTGTAAAGTTCCGTCGTCGAAGCTCGGCGTCGGAAATGTTGGGTCCTTCGATTCCTCCGGGTCCCACGGGCGAGTTGACCATACGGTCTACATCCGACAAACTCTGCAGCCCTGCAGCACGTCGAGCGGCTGCTTGCTGTCGAGTAAACCGGTCGGCGCGTGCTTGGCTTTCGCCTGCAGGAATGTCGACCCTACCTCCATCCATAAACGCACGAAGGCGTTCAGCCGGGGTAAAGCTAGATCCTGCAGCCGGAGTAGGTCCAAAGTTAGCGCTGAATGCATCAACGTCTTCAAGGCTCATGCCTGGAGGAACATAAGGTCCAGGATTTGCGCGGTCACGAAATCCTTCGGGGAGTTCTGCTTGGGTGGGGAGTCTGCTTCCTCTACCAGTAGGAGCGTTGGGGTCTCTAGCGGTAGAAAGCTTGCTGCCTCTGGGGTCTGGCGCTCGGGCTACTCGAGGTTCCCCCACGGGGCCGCTAGCGGCGGGGGTAGGCCCGAAATCCATCATGTCCTCCATCATCATGCGGTTCTCAGCCGCGACGTCGATGGGCGTCATGTCAGGCTTTACGGTTCCGCTGGTATAGAAGGGGTCTCGTGCAATCACAGCACGATCTTCAGGACTCATGCGGGCATCACGGGCTCGACGTTTTGCAGCAGCCTTCTCGGCTCTTTTAGCCTCACGACCTGCTTTGGTAGAGGCTCGTCGTTCTCGAAATTCCGCTCTGGCTTTTTCGGCTCTTTCTCGGTTGGCAGTGGCGGTCTTTCGTTTGTCTTCCATCCTGCGGCGGCGTCGGGCTTCTGCTGTTTCGACCATGCCGGAAGCTTCGAGGTCGCTTCGGCGGATCAAGCCTTGGAGTTCACTCAGGGGGATGCCCGAAGCCCGGGCAAAAGTAATCGTCTCGACCAAGTCCGTAAGTCGGTCTCGGTCAACTCGTTGTTGGAGCTGCGCTGCCGAATCTTTCTGAGCAGCCTCCAGTCTATTTATCAAAGCCTGATTGCGACCCCCGCCAACAGGGCTAGTCATAGGAACTCTTCGGTTACCTTGCTGGTCTACTGGTGTGATTCGGTTACCTTGCTGGTCTACACCCAGCAGGTCCCCAAGAGTCATCGAGTAATCAGGATTAAAACTTGACATGAAAGGAACACTCCGTGATCGGAACCCAGTCTAACCCAGTACAGAGCGGCGAACCTGCAAAGGTTGCCGGGGCACTTCTACAGTCGCACTTCCTCACCCCAAATAAAAGGCCGGGACTTTGGACCCATCAAGGAGTCCACTATGTCTGGGAGGGTCATCGTTGGGTATTGCATGACCGGGAGTGGTTGAGGGATGCCTGCTGGAACATGTTGGAGGATCTGCACATCAACAAGATGATCAACGGTATGCCGGCAGTAGTTCGGTATGGGGTGGATCAATCCAAGATCTCCAACGTGTTGGAGGCTCTGTGTGCTAAGACTCGGCTACCTCGCGTAAATGTCCCTTGCTGGCTGACCCCGTCCGATATGGACGAAAGTCGGTGTATTACGTTCGAGGACCAGGTGGTGGACGTTTTGAATGATTCTGCCGTAGAACGGGATGAAACGTGGTTTAGTCCGTCAGTTATCCCTTGCAAGTACGAGCCAGACGCTGAGTGCCCTTTGTGGCTCAACTGCATAGATCAGTGGAGTGGCGGGGACGCTGCGTGGATTGAGTTGCTGCAGCGGTGGTTTGGTTACTGCCTGATGCCCCACAACGACTACGCGCGGTGGTTCCTGATGTACGGCAAGGTGCGGTCGGGCAAGGGCACAATCGCCAAGATCCTTGAGACGCTGCTGGGTTTGGACTCATACTTCGGGGTCAGTCTGTACAGCCTCAGTAATCGGTTCGGTTTGGATGGTCTGCAGGCTGCACGGGTCATGTGTGTACATGAAGTCAGTGAGTTGGATGGCCGTGAAGGTGAGCGGTGTGTGCAGGTACTTAAGAGTGTTCTGGGCCAGGATCGCATTGACATTGACCGAAAAGGGTTGTCTATGATCCGTAACGTGGTGATTCCCGCCAAGGCCATGATGCAGACCAATGAGATCCCTAGGTTGCCCAACAAGGGTCAGGGTCTCAGTAGCAAGATGCTGCTGTTGCCGTTTGATGTGTCGTTCCACGGCAAAGAGGACGAAAGGCTGATTCACAAGCTTAGAGAGGAGTTGCCGGGTATTGCGGCGTGGGCTGTCCGGGGAGCGCGTTTGTGTGAGTCTGCTCAGTCCAGCGCAGAAAGATTCCCGGTTCCTCACCGCAGCGCCGATGCGGTGCGACTGTACCTTCAGACCAACAACCCGTTCGATAGCTTCCTTGAGGCCCGGTTCGTACAGAACGACAACGGCTTCGTAGCGACAGAGATGATCTGGAAGCAGTGGGAAGACTGGGTTGAGAGGAACAAGGTACGAGGTATGCACATCAGTCGCAACCAAATCACCGTAAAGATAGAGCAGGAGAGCAGTTGGAATCTGCGTCGGTATCGTCCGTGCGGTGGTAAGCGTGGTTTGAAGGGTATGGTCCTCCGAACCAAGTATGATGATGAGGCATGATGGAACCCGAGCAAACCAACCACCTAGCGTTCTTTCCTACTGACGAACTTGTCAAGGAGATTTATGCCCGTCATCCGGTGATGATGTGCATTTTTGAGCGTGAACCGTCTCCGGATGACCCTTCGACCCTAAATATCTTTGGTCCTGATAACAATGCGGCTGGGGTGGCTAGGGCGTTGGGTCTTTTGGAGGCCGCCAAGCAGCAGATGCAATTTGACTTTCTGCTGATGAGTCGGACAAAAGGCCGGGATTGAGCCAGGTTTTTGGGTCCGAACTTCTTACATTACAATGTTACTACTCTGACTTTTGCAGAAGTGGTATATGTGGATTAGTCGGCTAGATTACAGCTGACGACTCTGTAGTGGGGGACGCGACACGGATCAAACCTGGTATGTCGTGGATTCCCAGAGCAAAATTACCTTTATATCTAAAACACCACGACCGGTCTGGGGGCCGGAGGGGGTAGACAGAGCAATAGCGTGCATGACCGCTGCCCCATGCGGGGCAGGCAGCGGTCTGTACCCATTGTTTTTCTGTTTTCTGTTTAGGAGATATTGCTATGTCTATGTTCAATTTCAATCGTACTACGTCTACTGCGTCCGAGTCCACCGAGACCACGGAAAAGAAAGAATACGACAACACCAACAGGGGTTGCCTTTGGCCCAACAAGTACAAGTTCACACCGAAAGCACCGGACTTCACCGGATACGTGAACATCGACGGCACTGAGATGCGCGTCGCTTGTTGGGTCAACATGGATGACAGCGGGAATGTCACCCGCCTGACCATCCAGAAGGACAACGGCAACCCCAACAAGAAGAAGTGATCTGATCACTTCACACACCTGGGCCCGCAAGGGCCCTTTTTTTATTTGGGCCCAGATAAGGCCCCCAGACTAGAGAAGGTAATTGGACGAACTTAATCGGCCGAACACGACAAAAAGGTAGGTGATCGCCCCTGGCGGGGCAGGCGATCACCATGGTGGTGGTTGGTGTTCCAATGTTTGTTTGTTTGAAAGGAATGTGAAATGAAAGAGTTCAATGTTGTTGTTTACTTGAATGAGCCTGAGAGTGGATGGACCTCGAAGACTTCAATCCTCATATACACCGGGCATGACCTGGCTCTCGGGGATGAAAGAGCATGTGAGATTGTCGAGGACAAGTGCGAGGAACTTGGACTTCTGGCCAACAACGAGGACTACATGCATGGCGAGGTACCTCGAGAGTTGGACGGCTTTGACATAGTTGAGCCACCGCATGGCCATGTCGTGACCCAAGTGATGATCCAAGAGTGTGACTGATGTTCCGTGGTTCCCCGTCCGGTGGGGCGGGGGAACCACTCCTGTTTGTTTGTTTCTTAGAAAGGAAAATGATTATGAATGTTTTGATCTTGACTATTGCTTTCTTGTTCATGTTCATCGGAGGCATCTTCGCTGGCAGGGAGCTGACATACTTGGCCGATGGTCGGAAACGACGCAAGGAACGGAGACTTCCACCGGATGCGGAACCCTACGACGAGATCCTTGACCTGGACTTGATTGCAGGTTATGACCCCGAGACCGGGATGTACAAGGAAGATATTCCACCAGTTGCTGCTGGATACATCGACGACGAGTCCAAGCACTGGCCAAAAGGAGGTGACCAATGAGTCGACCTAAGAGCGTTGATCCAACCAGCAAGATGATCAGTGTCCGCTTCTCCGCAGAGGACCTGGCGCTACTCCACTCGTGCAGAACGTACGAGAAGAATGGGATTGAAATTCAAATCCCATTGGCATCACTGATCCGTCAACTGTCCGTTGGTCAGGCCAAGAAGTTGCAGGGAAGTGAATAAGTTTCGGGGAGCCCCCCCGGCGGGGCGGGGGCGTCCCCTGTCCAGATTGTTTGTTTGTTTTTGAAAGGTAGGTTTATCATGTTTAGACGTTCGACATCATCCACACGGAAGTTGATGACATTCAAATCACCTCATGCTACTGCGACGTACCTAACCGACAGGTTCGGTAGGGTTGCCATGCATGAGCGTGCACAGATGGGCACGACCGTTGTCCAGTCCAGACTGTCCGACCGTGGCGTCACTGGCGACACACGTACCAAGTACCAGGTGCTACTTGCACACAACCAGGCGTTCGTTGTCATGTTTGCACCCATGCCCAAGGGTGGACACATGGGACGTAACCCAGCGTTCTCGTACCATCCCGACGGTACAATCACACGGACATCAGACATCCGTGCCAATGACGTGGCCAACGAGGGCGTTGCTATGTCATCAGGTGGTGCCAACCCACATGGTTGGACGCTGGGTCTTGCAGTGATCGGTGCCTTCTCGGAGACAAACGAGAAGACACACAGTCACGCGGCCAATGACTTCGTACCTGATGAGCACAACTGGGACAACCTTGTGTTCACTGACCAGTTCAAGCGGCCACGACTAGCCGACGGCAGCCTGTTGCCCATGGAGCCATACACCACATACAAGTATGTGGAGCCCACGGACGATGAGCCATTCGGGTACTGGGTGACCGATGTGCCTGGGTCATACGTGCCACAGCCACGGAGATCCAGTGATGGATGGGGCGTACACCTCGATGAGGATGACATGTACGCCATGACCAACCAGCGCAAGTCACTCAACGACGACGTGGCTGATGCAGAAGACGAGGTCACCGACAGTGAGTGACCCGTGGTGGTGGAGGTCGCACCCGCGTTGCGGGGCGCGACCCCCACTTCTGATTGTTTGTTTGTTTGTAAAGAAAGGTAGATCAAATGTCTGATCTCAGAGAAATCAACGTGGCCCCTGCTCGTGGTGCCGTAACCCTCCCATCCTATGTCATGCTCAACGAAGAGAAGCAGACCTTGAAACAACAGGTCAAGTTCGCACAGGACGACGATGGAAACACCTTCGTCAACCTCGGCTGGCTTCCAATTCGTCCCGGTAATCGTGGTAAGACTGGTCGTTCATGTGGCCTGTTGTCCATCAATGAATGGGATCGTGACAAGAAGGAAGCCAAGGACATGATCCTCTGTGATGCAGATGCAATCACAGGGACTCCATCCTTCATCGCACTGTCGGTCAACATGGCCGCCATTGCCAAGAAGGGACACACCTTCCCAGACTTCGCCACTGGTGAGGTACAACAGGGCTCACTGTTCAACGGTGAGGCCGATGGAGTTGGTGACACTGTGGGCGGCGACGTCGCACCAGTGTCCGATGAAGATCGCAAGTCCATGGGTATCACTGACTGATACCTAACTGTCCCCCCTGACTCCCCTCCACTCCGGTGGAGGGTGAGTCTTTTTTTCGGAGTGTAATACCATGATTAAGATTACCTATGGAATCGGCAGAACCGTGAAGTCTCACATGCAGGCTGCATCAATGGCACGTGTTCTGTTGACTGATAATCCGCACAACTGGGTCCGTCTACAAAACGGTAATGATGGGGAAGACTACCACCGCATCATGCATACACACCCAGACAACACGATCCACACGTTCAGTGAGGGTCGACGCAAGGACGTCGACGCTGATCTTCATGCAATGGAGACCAACGATCGGCATGACTCTGTCCCTGAGGACAGGGTCTAACCCCCAGGTAGTGGTGGATATCCAAGGATGACGGCAGGACCCCGAGCCATTCCGCAATGACGGGCACCACCAAGTCTCCGTGCCACCACTACCTTTCTGCTTCTCATGGTGGGAAGCGCGACATTTTATTTCTCTGCAGGAGATAACCCATGAGCGATTGCTCTACATCGTTTGGCGACATCGTCAAGAAATACTCTTCCCCCGTTGACTCCAAGCGAGTTGAGATCGGCACCGCAGCCGGTAACAAACTTCGTGAACTCAACGCAGCCATCGAAGGTTGTCAGTGTGAACTCGCTGACTACACCAAGAACCGTGACAAGATCGTTTCTCTTGTCGATGCGGTTGAGTCTTCGACTGATTCCGAGGCCAGTCTTGTTGCCCTCGGCCAGCACCTGGGTCTGGTCAAACCCACGGAGGGATGTGACTAATGATCACTGTCAAACTCTTGGACTCGTCAG
>Ga0098042_1000375_pt1 | contig 17325 bp, 7 predicted proteins | sample 9_EtaG_FD_75066 | JGI IMG/M metagenome (GOLD analysis project Ga0098042, IMG submission 75066) | Marine viral communities from the Subarctic Pacific Ocean - 9_ETSP_OMZ_AT15188 metaG | ecosystem: Environmental > Aquatic > Marine > Oceanic | place: Pacific Ocean | collected 2015-01-10
AAACACCATTTTCAAAGTAAACCTCACCATAATATGCACGACCTTGAACATATCCAGTCTGTTTGAGTCCTGCTAGATCAGTAATCTGAATCAGATTTTCTGGATCAGCATCTAATGGATCAACTACAAGTCTTGTCACAGGAGTTATTTTAGCATTGGTTCCTGTAGTGGTGTTTATGGTAAAATCAGGAGTTCTAGTGATAGGTATTCCAGTTCCAGAATCTCTACCATCTGTACTAATACCAATACTTGTTATCTTTCCAAAGTCCCCAACTGAAATTTTAGCAGGGAATGAAGTGGTTCCAGTAGAGATATTAACAGTATCTCCAGATGTGTATCCAATTCCAGGTACGGTAATGTCACCGCCAGTAAGTTCAACAATTATATTTACAGAATCACCAGAATCGGAATCACCAGATGTAAATCCATTTCCTGGTTCTTCCACAGTAATACCAGTAACAATTCCAACACCACCAGAATCTTTTGGACAGGGAGGTGCAAGCAACACAGCACTTATACCAACAGGATTAGTTAGCCAGGATCTTCTATCTGCATCAAGAATAAAATCTTTAAATTTAATCTTCATACCAAAGTATGTTGGATTTTTACGGAAAGTATTATTAAAATCAAAATTTGTCAACACAACTTTAACACTACGCTTTCCTTTCTCAATTCTTGTCTTTCTCAAGACAGGATTATCTGCATTGGCTTGGATATCTTGCAAAAGCGTTGTGGTAATTTTTTTGTAAGTTATATTATTTGAACTACTTTCTTCATTACTTACAAATACATCAATAACATCATCAACCTCAAGGAGAAAATCATAGTTTCCCGAGATTGGGAAATCTACATTATCCCATATCATTTCCCAAGTTCTACCGTTTAATAGTTCACCACCTTGGTCTTCTCCAAGTGGAAAGAATGGTGATATTAATCTGCCAAGTTTTCCTCTTTTATATGAAGCAAGTTCTGGTCCTCTATAATTCACACCATTTAATTCAGTAATAGTTGTTGCTTTTTCTTCATTAGCATCAACTCTAAATGTAAGGTCCCAAGTGTTTCTCTTTTGAGTCCCTTGACCCGATGTTCCCTTTACATTTTTCCTCTTATTAGATGGAGTAAAGATACCTCTACTACATCTAATCTGCATATCATCATTATCATTTGCAGACCCGATGATGTCTGCAAAAATAATTTGACCAGGTATGTTGCTCTCAGTTCCTTTCTTTCCTCTACCAAAGACTTTTGATGTGCCTTGCTCTGGAACTAGATTGATTTCTTTTGTTGATGTTATCACTTGTGCTGGTGCATTTGGCACTTGTATAGGTGCATCACCAAATCTAAACTTTGCTTTACCAATATTTTGTGGTTGACCATTCTCTCCACCATTTACAAGATCAAAGAATGTTCCATCGGATGTAGTTATAATAGCGTCTTTATGATCATTGTCACTATTATCATTACACTCAATTTTTTTCCCATCATTTCTTAATCTTAAGAATGCTTTGTTTTCTGTTACAAATTCTACTTCATATACTTTTCCTACTTCTACTATGGCAGTAGCTGTCTCAGGATCAAAGGGACCTTTGCTCCCTGAAGGTTTAGCAGAATCAATATTAAGTGCAGGTATTCTTATTCTATTACCATCTCTCGCATCATCATGACTAAATCTGAATAAAATATTTTTTGTAGAAGATGCACCAGCTGCAGAACTAAGGTTTGAGTTACCAACTCTGAGTGTTTTGGTTTCTTCACCATATTCCTTTCTCTCTTTTGTCCATGTTACACCAGCGATTGATATTGATCGAACAGCTTCACCAGCATAACCTGGGTTATCATCATATTTTATTTTAATAGGGACATCTCCCTCTCCTTTGACAATAAGTTTTCTACCATTATCAGAAAATTTAGCGGTCACCCCTGAAGAAGGTGTTAAGATTTCAAAATTAACATTAGCACCACTGCCTACTCCATCTTTAAGTTCTATCTTTTTACCATTATCAACAACTCTAATGGGATCATTTGACGGATTTAATTCAAAATATTCAATATTAAATTCATTTTCCTTATTTGGTGTTTTTATAGTTTTGGAGAAAGTTCCAGTGGCAATCGCAGTGACATTATAATCTGTGTTACGCTTAACTCTTTTTCTAATTGTCTCTACTGCCGTGCTAGTAGCAACATTATCAATTATAAATGTATCATTACCACCCTTTTCTTTAAAGACAAATTTCAATCCCATGTTTCGTTTTGATCCTTGCCCATAAACATCAAAGTTAACATCAATTCTATTTGGTGCATCTTTTGCTTTAGTTGCCCAGTCTGCACTATTGAAACATTTTCTTTCGACAAGCACTGAGCGTTTTTTCTCTCCATTAGTTACAGTTAAACCAAGTGTTACCCTTCCTTTTTTTAAGAAAACTTTATGATCTGTTAAATCTTTCTTTTCTGTGGCAAATCCATTCAACTTTTCAATAAAATGTGTTCCAATAGATACTGTTGCAAAATTATCTACAGCTCCTTTAAAATTGTAAAATCCATCATATGGAATATCTAAGTCCCACTTAGTTTCCCAAGTTTCTCCTGATCTACCACTAAAAGGAGTTCCTAAAGGAAGAATTGGAGATAGTGCATAGGAGTTCATAAATCTACTCCAAGTTCTCCTTCCATCAGCAGCGCGATGATTTACAGGTATCCACCTATCTTCATTAGCAGCCTGATTAAATCTAGTTGTCCATATAGGATTCTTGGGACACTGAGCTTCTTCTTGAGTAATATTTTCAGTAGAATCAGTAGGAATTGGTGGTAACGGTGCATGAATCGTCAATGCAGCACCATATGGATTTTGATACCAAGTTTTATTAACAATAATTTCTTCTTCTACTTCTGCAAAGACAGTATCGATATTAATGGCAAGTCCCATTGGGTTACCGTCATTGATTGGTCTACCAGGAATCTGTTGCAAGTATGCTGTAATAGTATAGTTTCCTTCGGGTATGTTCTCAATATATTCACTCTTACCAGTTGATCTACTACTATTACCTACAAAACCTTTCTTGTAGATATTAACTAAATTTCCACTCTTCTTTGTACCAATTTCAATTCTAACATTATCATCAACCATAACACCAATTTTATAATTTCCAGTTACTGGGAATCTAACATTGTTCCATTTAATAATATGAGTTCCTGCATAATCATTAGTATCTCCTTTGTATACTGGTGATGGTATTTTATTTGCAGTGCCATTAGGAAGAGGTCCAAGATCAATCTTTTCTTCTATAGCATTAATATACTTAATTTTTAATGCACCATTTTCATCAAATCCATTTCGAGCATTATCATCGAAGAAGACTTTAGTTCTATCGACAGTTTTAAATCCAGAGGTACTAGAACCACCAATTATTTTAATTTCATATTCTTTTCCTGCAGTAAATACACCTTCTCCCTTAATCGTTTCTTCTTCTCTTCCAACTAATCTACCATTATTTTCTTTAATGTCTCTCTTTAAATTAACACTTGAACCGTCTGCATTAATTCTTACCTCTCGTGCAAATACGCCAGAAGTTCTAAGGTTATCATCAACTTTTAATTGGAATCCAATCTTTACCTTTCCAGACCCAGTGACTTTTAATTTAAGATTTTTTCCATCCTGTTCAAAATTTGCTTTTGGTTTTCTTGGTTTCTCAGGTTTTGGTTTTGTAATTTTTGGAAAGTTTTTATCAAGTTCTAATGGGTTAAAAGGAGTAACCGCATTTTGAGTAAAGAAAGATTTTGTTTCATCTGCACAAGGATATACTTTATATAATTTTCTATTTGCTTTATCAATGTAATCATTAGTGTTAAATACACTTACCTCTTCAAGATCAATATCCGTAGAGAATCCGTTTTTTCTCAGTTGACGATTAATTGAATCGAAACGTGGATCGTTTGGAGAATCAATATCAAGCCTGTAAACTAAATCCCAAGTACCTCTTGTTTGAGTCCCTTGACCCGATGTTCCTTTTACTTTTCTTTTATTTGATGGAATAAAAGTTCCATCTCCACATCTAATCTGTATATCATCATTATCATTTGCAGATCCAATAATATCTGCAAACATTACGTTAGATACATTACCGCCTTTTTCAATACCCTTTCCACCTCTTCCAAAGTTTTTAGATTTTAAAGTTCCTTGTTCTGGAATTAAATCTACTTCTGTTTTTTTCGTTCTTTTATTAGTAAGATTTCCAATATTAACTTCTTTGGTGACACTTCCTTCCTTACCTGTTTGATTCCAAGTAGTATCGCCAATTTTAATTGATTTTAAAACCGATCCTGAAGTACTAGGGTTATCATCCCAATCATAATTTATAGAAATATTTCCATCAACCTTTCCTTTTACAATCAATTTATTTCCATCAGGAGAGAAAGATGCTTTTAATCCAGGTGATTCTGAAATAATTTTTAACTTAGCGTTTCTATCAAAACCGTTACCAGCATTATCATCATATTCTATACTTCTATTGTTATTGCTAACTTTCAATCCAAATTGTTTAGCATCTGCATACTCATATTCAATATTATATTCTTTCTTAGAAGATATAACATCTTTTTCCTTTACCTCAAATCCACCTGCTGTGGACACTGTTTCCACTTTATAATTAACGTTTGGAAGAATTTTTACAGTTTTTGTATAGTTGTAGTTTCCACGAACAAATTCTTTTTTAGGCCTGATGGTAAATGTATCTGACCCATTTAATGCAGTGAAGATAACTTTAAGTGCAGTGTTTTTATTAGAACCTTGCCCATAAACTTCAAAGTCAACAGGTATTCTACCATTAGATCTATTTCCCTTGGCAGTAATCTCTCTCTTTATAGTTTTTTTAAAAGTCGTATTAATCAAATCAATTTTGATTTGATGAAGACCTTCTTCAATAAACATCTTATGTATCTTTGGAGCAAAGTTTTGATTAGTTCCCTTATGACCAGGAAGGACCATTACTTTTTCGCCGTCAATATATACATTTGCTTTATCATCACAAATTCCTCTGAAGGTATATTGTCCATCATAAGGAAATTGCTCATTCCAAATCATAGTATATAAATTGCCATGCATGTCACTACCTTCTTTATGAGAAGGTAATGTAGGACATATGGCATGATTATTCATAAAACTTGGTAAAATTGTACGTGTTACATTAGTAGCACCAGGTACGTTCACCCTATATGTTAAATCAAAAGTTGCTCTTTTAAATCTATTTGGTTGTCCTTTAAATTTTTCTTTTTGAGACTCTGAAGCTTGCACTTCTACAATTTTTCTATTAGATGCTTTAAATCTTCCTCTCTTTGCAGTGATTTGAACATCATCGTTATCATTTAGAGAACCAATAATATCTCCAAAAATAGTTCGACTACGTTTTTCTTCTTGAAATTGTCTATTTTCTTTTGCATTTTTACCTGCCTTCCTTAGAAGACCTTGTTCGACCAATTCACTTTTAGCACCTCTATCTTTAATAACAGAAGCAGTTACATCATAAGTGGTATTTGCCTTTACTTTAATTACATCAACTCTTGTTTTTTCATTTCTTGCTTCATGAGTAACACCCTTTACTCTAAACTTATGAGATCCATCCTGAGCAACAAAATCGTAAAAAATAGATCTATTTCCTCTACTTCCCTGTCCATATACCTCAAACTCAACACTTACCATGTCCTTTGAGATATTTTTTTCACCACCCCATGCAGGATGCTCGACAGGGAAAAGAATATTTATTGCTTTCTTTGAAACTTTTTCTGTGCCTCCTCCCACAACCTTTGCAGGTTCTTCGATTCTGGTTGTCCACCAAGGTTTATTGGGATCAAATCCCTTTAAAAAATCTAGATATTTTCTAAGTTCCTGTTCAAATCCAGTTCTTTCAGTTACACTAAGAACTTTTCTGGGATCCCAATCACCAATTACGGTATTTGAACTAAGAGAATATGATTGTCCGAAAGGCACAACCAATGGATCAAAACCTAATGGAGGCAAGTTAAAATCATAATTTTCAAAATCAGATTCTTGATCAAACTCTATGGGTTGATTACTAGTTACTACTTGTCTACCGATAAAAGACTTAGCGGTTGTCCCAGCACCTCGTTGATTTGGATCAAAAATTTTAACTCTGGGAGGAACTCTGTATCCAAATCCACCATGAACTAATCTACAATGAATAATAGATCCATCATCTCCAACAATTGCTTTTGCTACAGCACCGACTCCACCACCACCTTCAATTATAACTATAGGATTTTCTTTTACTTCTTCCTCATCAGAAATGGTTCCAGAACTTGGCTCTGGAACAAATGCAAGATCACCCTCTCCAGGTTTATTTGACAGTTCTGTTCCATCTGGACTGGTAATTAAACCCTTGACTGTATTGCAACCTGTATAATTTCCTTCAGAATCTTTAAGTTCATATGGTCCTTTTCTTGGTCTTATATTTTGATTCGTTAATTTGTTAACGGTATTAATATTAATATAAGCTACTCTATCCCTATTCTTATGGATGAATTGAGTTCCAGGATTTACCTCAGCATACTTATTGGCTTGATAAACTGTTAATCCATCAATATATCCTTTTACAGGATCAATGTATCCCACACGAACATCTTGATTCTGCTTATTTAAGTCAGAACCAGTGCTAAAAGCGTCGTACTTAGTATTTGTATCAGGACGTTTTGCAGGCATATTGCGATTATTACTGCGGTCTCATTAATTAGTATTTAGTGCATGATAAAAGATTCTTTCTCTTCCTGAGTCATTGGTTTATAACTTCCATCTTCATTTACGTTTGTATATTCATCAAGGTCACTTGCAATTGCTTGATCGGGAGCAGGTTGTGCAAATGGTTCTGGTGGTGATGCATTTGGAATAAGGTCTATTCTATCTTGTGCAGATTCTGCTACTGAGAAATCTAATCCACCAATACTTGGAGTTTGGAAATCTGCTCCAGAAGAACCACCAGTTCCAAGTTGATGAAAGTCTGCAAGTGCTTGCTTTGGTTTTAACTCACCAGAAAATACATTAGTCACAACATTAGCAAAACTGAGAGCAGAACCAAGACTACTAGAGATATCTGGAATACTCCCTATTCCGCCAGCAATCCCACCAGAAACTTCTCCAGCAGTTGCGGCAAAATCACCAACACTAGATAGACCATCAAGCGCACCCATTATAGCATCTGCACCTGCATTTAATCCAGCAGATACTGAATTAATTTCGTCTTGCTTTCCACCAATATAATCATTTAAACTTTTAACAATGTTTGTATTTGCATCAGTAATTTTACCTTTATCCTTTGATAGCATAGTTGAAGCAATGCTTTCAGCAACACAAACAGGTGTTTTTGGTTTTGTTTTAAATTGTCCAGATGCACTGTTAGCATTTGCTCTTGCTTCTGCTGCTCTCTTTTGAGGTTGTATTGAGTCTGTTAATGCTGTTTCTAGTTGATCGGTGAGACCGCCAATCATACCATTGTAAACACCCAAAAGTTTTTCATTCAAAACTTCTTTTAAGTCTCCCATTTCATGTCTGATATTGGTAGGCATTGCAGCAACAACTTTTTGCATTACAATATTAAGTTGTTTTAAAACAAACTCCATAATTTTATCATATATAACCTTCATGTACTTAGACATTTGCTGAGCAGCATCACGAATAAACTTTTGCAACTCATCTGCACCACTCGATACAGCATCAACATAACTCTGAATAGCATTGAGATATTTGTCAACCTTTGCAGTCATGTTTTCAATAATGGTTTGGATGGCTTTCATAGCAGACTGAACTGGATCATCTGGTTTTGCCATCACAGTCTTCATTTCCATTTCATCATCATTCTTGACATCCGAAGCATTGATTTGCTGGACATCGGGACTCTCATTATATGGAAGTGCGTTCGCGGGTGTTGCTGGAGAATTAGCAATATTTGATCTTCTCTTAATACCATTCTGAACTGCTTGTTTTATTTCACGATCAATGATTTCTGCAGTTTCTGACTCGGTATTATTGGCAAATTCGCCATTAACAATTCTTTGCTCTAACTCTGATTTCTTTGCTTCAATATCTGCTCGCTGCTCTGGAGTTGGATCATTAGGCAATCCATATTTATTAAGTTTTACTCCTCTTGGAGGAGGAGCAGCTTCTGGTTTTAAGTTTGGTCTAGAGATTGCCAGATCCTGATCTGGTGCTGTTTCTTTTTGACCATTGCCAGTAGTCTTTGGTTTCTGTCCCTCGGCATATCCACTAACAGCAAGACTTCCAGGTTGTTCATTGGTGACTCTATTGTCACCAGTGGTTGCTGCCATTACATTCTTGGCATTATTACCAAGAATACCCATAATAATAGGGACTTGCATTTGCTGCCCGTCCATAAAGAATCCAAACACCATGTTTCCTTGACGGAGGTTTGGTGTCTGACCACTACTGGAGAGGAATCCTCCTCCAGTTACTGGATACATTACCTGAGCCCAGGGCAATTTATCAGATGGAATTTTAGTTTCGCCCTGATCATGAATACCAAGTATTCTTACTTTATATCTTCTAGCCCAACCTTTATTTTCGTCTTTATTTTCAAAAGGAGCGCAAATAACATTCTCTCTCCAAGAGGAGTCATCGGCAATTTGACCGATCCACCAGTTAAAACTAGTGCCAAGAATTCCAGATTCTGCTAATCCCTTTTCTGACATATCAATCAGTCGTCGTATACTCTACATTCGTCTGCATCTGGTTCCATCTCACAATACAGTTCCAGTGCAGTTGGATCATGATGATCTCCTGCTTCGATTTCTTTTTTATGATTTTCTACATATACTTCTAGCTCATGCAACTCGCCTTCGATGTGACGACGCATTTGTGGATTTGTTGTAGGGTCTTGAAGGATTTCCTTATCCTTTTCAATATGCTTTTCGATACTTTCCATGTGTGGTTACCTTGAAGTGTGATTGCCAGTTCTTCCAAAAGAATCTCTAATTAAACTTAGTTTGGTTAAGGTTCTTTCAGGAGATACGTAGTGACATAGACTTGCTATAATATATAGTCCCCCACCATCATTGTCAACCTCGTCGTTTTTTGTGTCTTCACGTAATGACGGACCATCAAAAAATATTAAATCTCCTGCATGTAGAGAAAAGTTACCTGGGATAGTAACGCTAACTCTTGTTGCAAACATTTGATTATATCTCATTATGGACTGATTTTCAATCTCCTGAGTCGAATAATTCTCTGATTCAGAATCGTCAAGAGTTTTAGTTGTTCCACTATCCTTAACTGATATTGTTGTTCTTGCAGACTCCTCAAGAAAGTTTGGATTGAATTTAGGTAATGCTTCCGCTGCAGTTGTTAGTGGTTCAAACTGAGCAGCATTACCAATGGTTTCTAATGCTGAAATAATAACATGAGTGAAGTTGAAATTAGCGGGGTCAAATGTTATTTGTTTTGTTTTTTTAGATCCTTGCTCACTCTGTTTACTTGCATCAGCAATATCAGTTTCATAAGACATTGCCTTAACATCATAACCCTCTGGTATACCTTTAGTCCTGTCAGGAGAGTTATTGTAAATGATTGATAGTTTTCTTGGATTCTTTTCCTCATCAAAAAAACTATCAATTGATCTAAAAATCATCTTTTCAGATGTTCCAAAGAAAAAGTATCCTGCAGATTTTGTTCCACCACCACCTTGTGGTTTTGATTTCTTTGCCAAGGTGTTCAGTACATAATATGCTTTGAATCCATTACCATAAAAACTCAATGGATTTCCAACTTCTTCTATATCTAACTCTTTTACCGATGCTAATCCTGCAGGACTAGTTGCTGTAAATATTTTTTTAATTGTATCTGCAATATTACCTTCAAATAATTCTCTTATGGAAGAACTTCCATTATAATAATGCTCCTCAGTATCAAGTGTTAACATGACCGTGCTTTTTGTCGTGTCCTTTGTTAGTGTTGATGCTTTTGAGCATACCATTTCTATGCTTATCTCATTCTCGTAATTATCTGTCATTACTATAAGAGTTGGTTCACTACCGTGTAACGGCAAACCTTCTATGACTGATTTTTCATTAATAGAACTTCCACTGTCAGCAAATACATATGTTGCTTTAGGAGAGTCTTGCAAGATGCTCTCATAGTATCGCAACTCTATAATACCAGCACTTACATCAACTATGTCCTCTTCATTTACGAGGGATGCTATTCCAATTTTTTGTATGTTAGCTGGTCCTGATAATTGACCTTGGTTTTCTTCTGCCATTTTTACTCTCCTCTACCTCTATTTACCCGTGTTTATAGCGGAAAGAGAATTTTCTCGCTCTTGCACCACCGCGATGCATCTGTATACCACCATCAGTTGTGGCAGTATTGCTAGTTGGTTCATTGTTGATAGTCTCACCCGCACTACCTCCACCTACACCTGCCATTGCAGGTTGCTGTTGAGGTCTCTCATAATCAGTATATTCCATCAGAACAGCAACAGCATCTTCACCTGTTGCTTCATTGATCGCATCAAACAATCCAGGATACATTTTCTCAATTGGTTCATATGAATCAGCATCAATAACAAACTCTTTTCCTTTCTCACCGATCAATGCCATGTGAGGAATTGCAAGAGTTTCACCACCTTCTGCGTATGCAAGATCTCCATGACCTGTCATGGCAACATGTTTACCAGAAGAATCAAAGATGTTAGCACTCTTACCATAACCACCATAGAGAGCACCAACGTTAGTCTTACCACCAAAGTCTGGTAGTATAATTTCTGCTTTCTCCGTAGATGGATGATACAAATCTCTAATTCCAGTATCAGGAATATAGTAATCAAATGGTTTAAATCCTTCTGCTCTCATGAAAGTAGAGTGACTGTGTGCATCAATTGCACTAGTCAATAATGCCTTCTTCTCTTTTGGATCTAAGTCAGATTTATATGCTTTTAGTCTAGCATATCCCTGACCAGAGAAAACTATCTCTTTATTTTTTGCTGCATATGCATCTGCCATTTTATCCATTGCAGATATCATTCCACTCATTCCAAGACTACTATGGAATTTAGTATCAACGTGATATGCAGCTCCAGCACCAATTCTACTATATCCAGCAGGTCCAGTAATCATTCCCTTTGTGGATGTTCCAGCAGCAGTTTGTCCATCACCATCAGGTATGGCAGCACCACCTTCATCATTTCCTGTTAATTCTGGTTGCTTTTTATCGCCACCACCGAAGAGTCCACCAAACAAACCTCCTCCTCCTTCTTCCTTATCCTCCTCTACTGCCTTCGCTGATGAAGAATCAGTTGTACTAGATATATCACCAAAGAAAGATTGTCCCAATAATCCAATTACAGAGAATGGATTGATCAAATTCATCAGGTTGGGGAATTTGGTTACTTGATCTTTACCATCAACATATCCTCTATCCTTGAGGAAGTCCTTCATACCGAGGAACTCTACAATTTTAGTAGCAGCAGAACGTCTAAATCCCCCATCAGGAATTTCTATAGGATCTTTCTCAAAGAATCCATTGATGAAGTTCTTAAATCCATCACCAACAAACTTGACAATTAGTCCACCCACGTCAAGGGCAGTCTTGATTGCATTCATTAACTTATCGCCCGCTTCCTTAGTGCCACCACCAAGGATAAGAGAATACAGGAGATCACCAACAAAGGTTCCCATGACCTCACCCAACATTGTTCCAAGAATTGGGATGGGTATAAAGGTTCCAAGGAATCCACCGAGAGCAGCACCTAATCCTTTAAACAATGCCTGTCCAGGTGGTTCGCCCGCAAGCAGAGAGGATACAGCAACAACAATAGGACCAAGGATAGGAATCCTACTAAATCCCTTAGCAATGCCCTTCATCGCCATGATACCTTGCTTACCAAGAACCTTAGTAGCAAGTCTCTTAGGTATCTTCTTGAGTCCACCCTTGGCAATCTTACTGCCTTTATCAGTACCACCAAGAGAACCTGTTTGTGGTTTAGATACTATTTGTCCTTTCTTAAGTGCCTTATCAACTGCTGCCTTTGCTGCTCTAGGACTCTTTCCATTTTCAATAGCATTCTCATAGATACCTCTTGCAGCATGACCATGCTTCATCTGCATTGTCCTTGCAGCACCGCGAGGACCAGTTGGTTTCATCCCTGGTTTTCCTTTACCAAGAGGTTTTGTCTTTGGTTTAACTCCAGGTTTGTCTGGTTTTTTACCTGGTTTATCTGGTTTTTTACCAGGACCTTTTCCAGGCCCTTTTAATCCGCCAAGTGCAGCAAAAGCACTACCAACAATAACAAACGCATTAAAAAGATCTGTTAATCCACCAAGTAAACCTTCATATCTTTCCACTGCTTCATCACCACGATTCTCTTTTAACCATTCTTTAGCTTCTTTACTTTTTTTATTTGTATAGACTAAGAATCCACCAACAGCATCAAGAACGCCAATCAATGTATCAATTATACCTTCCGCAAAGTTAGCAATTCCAGTTAGTATGTTCCCACCAGGCACACCTTTTTGAGTTTGTATGAACCAAACAAGAAGACGACCGATAAGAATATTCTTAAGGAAATCAAAGATACCAGCAAACAATCCCTTACCAGGAACTTTGAGTTTACTAATCTTTTTATCCTTATCTTTCTTGTCTACCTTTTCTAATAATTTTTCTTTCTTATCTCTACCTTTATCTTCCTTCTCCTGTTTTTCATCCACATCTGCTTCTTTTTTTGCAGAAACCATTCCCTTAAGAACTTTATCAATATCAATAACTTTGTTTTTTATTTGTTCTAATAAAGTTGCACCAACTTTCTTACCAGTTTCTGCTATTGGTACAGGAGATGGACGAATAGGTGCTAATGCACTAGTAGATTCGACAAGAGGACTGGATGGTCTAACAACTAATGCACCCTCTTGTTCAGGACCCATCTCTGGTCCACCTTTTTTCTTTATGGCATCTGGTTTGACAGTCTTCTTTCTTCCTTTAATAAAATCTCTTGCTCCCGATGCTCCTCCTCTTGCGGCACCTCTAGCAGTAGCTCGCGCAAGTGCTCCTGCTCCTCTGGCACCCGCCCTACCAACAACCATGGCACCTCTACCAACAACCATGGCACCTCTACCTGCCACCACTGCACCTTTTACTAGTCCTGCTGCTAATCCTACTAATGGTGCTGGCATGTTACGATATCTCTATTCCTAAAACTTCAATCTTTTCATCAGAATGCATCGCCTCTGCATTGATTGATGGAATATTATTATCTGGTGACATTATCTGATTGCCTGGATTTTTTCCAGCATCAGCACTTGGTCCACCAGCAGACTTACCTTGTGACATTGTAGAAGAAGGTAATGGTGTAATACCAGATGCAGATTGCTTCTTACCATACAAATTCTTCAGATAATCTCCATATGATGTTTTAGGTCCTGAACTGGCAAAACCTGATCTAGACATATCACCACCAGCACCAGCACCAGTACCACTAGATTTACTACTTCCCCCACTACTACCACCAGAACCTGGAGAAGCAGTAATTCCACTAGCAGATGATTTTGTTCCATCTAATGTAACAGCAGGTCCACCACTACCAATAAACTTCTGATAGAAAGTTGGGATAGGACTTGGTGGTGGGTCTGTCTTACCAACCTGTTCTTTATAATGGTAGAAGTTTCCTCTATTTGAGAATTTAACATCACCGTCTCCCATATTCCCATATTGACTGGTGCCCTTAAAGTCAGTTCTACCTTTGAGCATCTTCATTGCTTCAACAATTTTTGCCTGTCCTTCAGGTGATGCAAGTTTCTGTGCAAGTGCTGGATCATCTTTCGCAAGTCCTTTATAAACTGCCTCAAATTGACCTGCTTGAGATCCAACTTCTTTCACTGTATTTGGCCATGCAGGGTCTGCAACCCTATTCAAGACTGCAGCAGCAACTCCATATTCATCATCAGTTCCTCTCTGTGCTTCACCACTAACAATATACGCTAGGTCTCTAAAATCTTGGCCAGTAAGTCCCTTAAGACTTCCTCCTCCACCAGACTTTTCTCCCTCTTTCTTTGGAGTGTCTTTTTTTGATGATGCAGACATGCTAGATGGTTTACCCATTCCATCAATATCAAATACATTACCAGTCATAAAGTCTAAGTAACCAGCATACATGCTGAGTAAATTTCTGCCCTTCTTCTTTGGTTTATCTGTTGTAGTAGAAGGAGCAGAGACAGCAGGTGTCGTTGGTGTTGCAGTCACAGATGATGCCTTACTTGCTAATTTATTTAATCCAAGTATATGACTTAATTCATGACTATGATCACCTTTAGGTCTATCTTTTGGTTCATCATTTTGTTTTAGTTCTGCATTAGGATTTTTTACTTCACCACCACCCGCTGCATATGTAACACCTCCAGATACCATAGGAATGTTAGTACCACCACCAGCAGCATTCATGGACTTCATGGTGTTCAATCCATACTGTTGAACTGCACCCTTACTCATAACAAACTCACCAGGAGTAAGCATTGCACGTACACTATCACTATTTCCTGATCCAGGAACTACACCACCTTTGTTAAACTTTTTACCGTATTGTGCAGTTTCTCCCGTCTTTAAGAACTCAATTTGATCATTAATTTCACCCTCAACGTTAAACAATCTATCTGTAATGGATAAATTTTTCTTTCTTTCTTCAAGTGCTTTGATTTTTTCTTCGTTAGTGCCAGGTGCTGCCTCAGTTTTTCTTTCCTGTTCATTAACAGTTTCAGGCATTATTTCTGGAATCACTGCACCTGCTGCGAATAGAGCAGTGCCAGCTAAGGCAGGTGCAAGCACTGGATTGGTTATAACAAATTTTGCAAATCCTCCTATTCCTTTAATAACCTGTCCAGCAATTCCTATTAATCTTGGTATAAATCCACCAACTAATCCAATTAGATTACCAATAAATCCACCAAGACCAGTAAAAAATAATAGACCAACAGCAAGTAATGCAGGCCAAGTTTTTTCAAAGAAACCAAGTATTGCATCTACCTTATCTCCGTTCTCAGATCCCCACTTGATTAGTTTGACAAGTAGTCTACCGATAAAAACTTTTACAAAAAATTCTAAGAGTCCATCTAAAAAATTCTTAACTGGTTTGACAATTTTATTTGCCGCTCCTAAAAACTTTTTGATTGGACTTTCTAATTTATCTTCCTTAGCATCTCTTTTTTTTCTCTCCTTTGACCTTCTATCCCTCTCTGCTTGTTTTGCAGAAAGTTTATTCTGCTTTTTAAGTGTACCAAGAATAGAATTGAGAGTCTTTAAAATATCCTTAAGGATATTATTCTCTTTAACCTTGACATCTTTATTATCTTCTTTTCCTTCCGATTTTTTAAATGACTCTGGTTTGATTTTTTGTCGTTTTACAATTGCAGAAGGACCTTTTCCAGGTAATGCTCTTTGTCCTGGAACTGATTGTGCTTGTGCTGCTGGTTCCTTCTTATTGAAGAAAGCATCTGGACTAACAGTTGTCTTCTTTGCTTTAAACTTAGGGTCTGCTGCTTTTCTTGATTTCCTTACCTTTATTACTTCCTCTTGCAAGATTCTAGATCTTTCATCTCCAGAACCTTTGGTTTGAAATTGTATTGTTGCAATCGCTTCTTTTAAGGCACTAAGATAATCCTCTTCCTCCGACAAATTGTCGAGGTCAATACCCATCTCAAGAAGGATATCAATAGGATCGGAAATCTTAGCCGCCATTCTTTGCTTGTTCTTGCTTTAAGTTTTCTTCTTCAATGTGCGCTCTTAAGAGTGTAACATAGATATCGCGTTCCCAAGGGATCAAGTTTTCTATCTCGGTTAGTGAATATTTATGGTACTGAATCAAGGCAAAGTTCAACTTAAAATAGTTCTCTAGATCCATATGGATCATGCCTAAGCGAAAAAACTTGAGAGTCCCTCCAAAACGATTTCGTTTTCTTTTTTGGTATTAGGATTTTTAAATTTCACTGTATGCGAAAGTTTAGGCATTGTCTCAAAGAAAAATTCAATCTGTTTGAATTGATTAGAATTCATCTGCTCAAGAAATTCCTTCACTTCTTTCTTTGTAAAGTCATCTGCTGCCCAAACTTCTTCTTCACTATAAATTTTATCAATGCAAGAGGCAACCAAATCAAATGACTGTTCCATCTGATTTTTTTCAGATAAATCAAAGTTACTAGAAATAAATTGTTCCAATGAAGGATACTTCATTTCCATCATCAAACTATCATCAAGTTTAATTTGTCTGGTATGATCGTCGTTCTTTTTGACTTTAATTTCATCCAAACCAATAGTTAGTTTGACTTCAGTTTCTCCATCATCAGGAGCAATAACAGAAACTTCTACTTCTTCACCAACAGATTTTCCACGAATATTAAGGAAGAGATATTCAATATCAAAGGTAGGCAAAGATTCAACTTTAATACCTTTTGTTTGAATACAACCTTTGATGACAGATTTAATAGCAGTCGTAATCTGTTTCATATCCTCACTCTCAAGAGCGAGAACTAAAAGTTTTTCTTCTTTGACTAGGAAAGGTCTATACTGAATTGGTTTTCCTGTCGATGGCAACTCAAGTTCATAAGTTGGCGTAGCAATCTTTGGTAAAGGCATAATGACCTATAGATGTATTTCAGTGTGATTATTTATTGAGGTTTTTCTAAGTTCCTAGTTGATTTAGTAATGATTGGGAAACTTGATCTCCAGGTCCTCCTTGTAGAACTTGATCTATTGTTGTAAGTGGTGCTTTAGTCGCAGAATCAGAAAGACCCTCTCCTTCAGGTCCAGTGTTCTGGATAACTTCAGAAGAATTCTTTAGAGGTTCGGGTAAATTTGAACTTGGTTGTGTATCAGGTCTTTGAGGATTAGTAGATACAGTTGGTTGATCATTTGCTGCACCAGCTGTATCACCGATAAAGTATCTGATATATGACATAGACACATTGCACTTCAAGAGATTAGAGGAATCATATGATACAGGCATTGAATTAATTGCAATTGGAAATGCTTTAACAAATGTATATGTTAGAGATGTTTTATGGTCTCTTTCAAATTTTATTACTTGTACTCCATCAACTCTATATCCATTATTTCCATCAGGATATCTCATTCTATAGTGATAATTTGGAGAAGTTTTATCTATACGTGCTTGAGTTCGTGCTTGAGTTCCACGTTGTGTATCTGCTAAATTATCTTCATAAGTTACATATCGCATCCACTTCTCAAAGAACCTGATAGGAAAATACTTATTAGCATCTACGTAAAAAGTAAAATTAATTCTATCATCAAACATTCTTCTATGAGCAAGT
>Ga0098042_1000378_pt1 | contig 17208 bp, 24 predicted proteins | sample 9_EtaG_FD_75066 | JGI IMG/M metagenome (GOLD analysis project Ga0098042, IMG submission 75066) | Marine viral communities from the Subarctic Pacific Ocean - 9_ETSP_OMZ_AT15188 metaG | ecosystem: Environmental > Aquatic > Marine > Oceanic | place: Pacific Ocean | collected 2015-01-10
CTTAACTCCGTTTGCTTTGGCTCCACTGTCTTCATATTGAATTAACATATCCTCAAAACCTGCTCTATCAAAAGAACCATCGTTATTTTCAAAAAATCTCATAACGTTACCCATACCAGCCATTTCCATGTCTTCACCGCCTTTAATACTTTCAGCTATTTTTTTACCTGCAGTCATTCCAATTCCAGATGGAGTAAGCATACTAAGTTTTTCAACTATTTCTCCAAATTTATATCCTTGTCTTGGTATGTCAGCTAATCCTCCACTTGCAAAAGCTCCACCAAATCTTACGGCTGATTTAGGAGGCATAAAATATAATGCAGAGTTTGTTGGGTCTGCGTAGTATCTTCTAGCTTGTTCTCTAATATCTTCAACACTAGCTTGTGGTTCTGTGTATGGTGTGCCTTCGTCAACAACCTCTTCATCATCACCCATTAAAAATGGTGCCGCTATTGCTGCACCCGCTCCTAGTCCACCTAATATTCTGGGTACACTAAAATTTGCTCCTGCCTCACCACCTACTCTAAATAAATCTCCAAGTGTGCTTAGTTTACCACCTGTTCCAAAAAGACTTGATATACCACCACCTAAACCTTTAAACCCACCAGCTTGTGATAGTAATGTACCTTTTCCAAATAACATTGGCGCAAAGTTTGCTGCGGCTGCTCCTAAAGCGATCTTACCTAATGGTGATTTAACTATTTTTTTAATTGGTTTAGTTATTTTTTTAACTAATTTACCTAAAAAATATCCTTGTCTCTGGTCTTCGAGACCCATAATTCCACCCATATTACGCATTTGTCTTTCCATATTCATTCTTGAAATCGCCATAGTTTATCCTTTTTATATTTTTTTTCTCCTATAATCAATCATATATATCGACCAGGTCTGCTAGTCCTCCCATCATATAGGCGACCCTACCACCATCGGCCCCATGTAATGCAAAACCTCTTTCCTGACTGGCTCTATTACTTGCACCAGTAGGATTAGCAGAGGTATCCGGTCCTGATACATCAAACCCGCCACCACTAGCGTCTTTAAATTCTTGATCTAATCTAGCTGTAATATCTCTTGCTTCTTTTCTATTAGCTGCAGATTCTCTCATTCTTCTAGCTTCATCTTGAGCTCTCAATTCATCTCTCTCTTTTGTTTTTTGTGTGTAATAATTATATTTAGCTCTCATCATTTTTGTCATTTGATTTGCTTTTGCTGCATTTTTACCTACAAATGTTCCTGTTACAGGATCAAATTCAACACCATATTTTTCAGCTAATCTTCCTGATAAAGAATCACCAAGTTTTTCTGCTTCTACGCCGACTCTTTCTGCATAATTACCGAGACCAGATCTAACGTTTAGTCCAAATGGATCTTTTGCTCCACCTGTTGTATTTTCTCCAAACACTGTTGGACCAGTGTAACCCATATTAGCTTGAATAAATGCTTGGTCAGGTCTAGCTATAGATCCAAATCTATCCGGTAGTATATTAGATAATATTCCAAATTTCATTGATGGAGTATAACCTTCCTGCATTATCTGTTCTGCTGATTGTGGTTTATTAATAAATGGTAGACTATAAATGGCATCTTGTATTCTTCTATTAAATGTAGGTTTTTCTCTTACTACACTTGGACCAAATTCTCCTGTTCTATATTTTTCTCTAAAATCTTCTATTTGATCAGCTGCTATATCTCTTAAACCTGTTAATGTTCCTCCTGTAAAACTACTAAAACCTTGAAGATTAGGGTCTACACCTCTATTAAGTGCGTCGGTAGCTTGGTTATATGCTTCTTGAGCAAACCCAATACCTGTACCTTTAAAACTAGGAAAAGTTGTTAGTGGTCTATTTAATTCTGTTAATCTAGCCTGTCTATCATCCGCTGCTGTTTGAAATGCAGAAGTAAGATCTGATATACCACCTGTAAAAGGAGTTATGTCTCTACTGCCTCGTGGTAATGTAGCTATACCTGCACCAGTGTTAGGATCAGTTTCAATATTACTTTCTGGTAATTGAAAAGGATTCTGTAAGAATCTAGTTTGAGGTATAAACTCAAACCCTGCATCGTATACCTGTTGATCGTAAGGACTCAACGCCATTATTTTGTTTCTCCAAGTAAATTTAAACTAGGCATTATTACAGTGACGTCTCTTTGTACATCTTCTTCTGCAATATTTGCAGCCTTTAAAGCTTCTTCGTTTTCGTAAACTTCTCCAGTTTTTTTATTTTTTATAGTTGTTTTTATGTCTGTTGGTTTTATTACCATTACTTCACCCATTATACTGTTACCTCCCTTGGCTGTATTTCTAGTATAGAAGCTATGACGTGCAGCTCATTCGCGTCAGCAGCTTGTACTTTTAGTGATTCACTTTCCTCCATTACAAGAGGGTTAGTTAAAAGTTCTGTTGTTGCTTTAGATGCTATTGCTTTATCTTTAAACAAATTAAATATAGCACCACTAGCATTTACTAATGTTACCGTTATTGTAGTCCCTGATCCAGCGTCTTCGGATACTAACAATGATTTAACAACAGTTGTAGTTGCGGTTGGCACCGTGTACAATGTTGTAAGATCGCTTGTTGTTAGATCTACTTTTTTATTTTTAAAACTATTAGCCATTAATTAATAAAGAAGTTAAATGCTTCTACCTCATCTTTTAAATCTTGTTGATACGTAGTGTTAAGTTTTTCTATAACACCATCTAAATCTCTAACCTGCGCTTCAGCTACAGTATAATCATACTCTTGCGCTGGTCTAGTTATTATTTGTGTTATCTTTGCCATTATCTTCTCCCATCTGGTTGTATATCTAATCTAAAAGTCCCTAGTTTCCAACTCTGGTCAACAGCAGTATTTTCTATCTTTAATGCAATAGCTCTAGCCCTTGCACGAGTATCTACTTTTTGTGTAGATGATGTTATATCAAAAGGTCCTAGTGATGAGCTTGCTGCTGTGTCGTTTGGAAAGTTTCTTAAATTTAATGTAACTCTAGTCGCTCCTGTTTGAGCTATAAAGTCAGGAAGAAATCTTCTTATTTTCATAAGAAACTCACCATCTCCTCTAAAGTCTGCAACACCTGTTCCAGATCCTCTAGAAATTCTTTGCGTAATATCAAAATCTCCTGATAATATATTTGAAGTAATAGCTGTTATAGTACCGTTTTTATTTTGGTCGGTCCCTGTTTCGTGTTCATAGTATGAAGTTCTACCTTCTGTATTTCCTACAACATCAAAAGAAGTATCTGTGCCTGCATCATATTCTAACGCGTGTGGTTTACCAAATACAGCTGAGTCTCTCCACATGGTTCTAGATAAAGTCCCTACGGTCCATACTTGTCTTTGTGGTCTTGAATCAAAATAGTTATACGTTACTTGTCTATTAATTACATCGGATGTTGCAGATGGATAAAACCATATTACTTCACCAAACAAATTGTTTAAACCTGCAGATACCATTTGATTACCTGATGTTAAATTTATATCATCGTAAACATGATCTTCTACTAAACAAGGTAGTGATTCTAATCTACCACCATATCTAAAGAAACCATTTTCTGACATCCAATATGCAGCACCATCAACTTCAACACATGCGTTCTGTCCAACAAGTCCGCAGTTAGTTCCAACTTGTGCGAAACCAAAAGTAAAAGGCGCTCCAACAAAACGTTGTGTAAATAAAGATGTATCAGTCCAGATATAAATTGCATCTCTACCTCTAATAGCTCCCATAATTTTAGATCCATCGGCTAGTCTTTGAGTACCAGCTGTGTTGGTTGCTGTAGGTGTGTAAGTATTTATATCTTCTTGATCGGAGAATCTAATAAACATATCGTCTTGTGTTGATGCATCACCCAATGTTGTTTCTGTTCCAAAGAATACTAAGTGTCTATCCGGCGTTGATACTAACATGTGTCTCGATGCAGTTGGTGCACCTGATATAATAGTTGCTCTTGTAGTTGTTGCATCCCCTGCCGCAGAGTTCCATTGAAAACAAGCACCGTCATGTATTAAACAAATTGCTATGTCACCAAAATTATCTAATGACCACATACCTGGATCTAAAGCTAGACCCTCTTCTGTTTGTTCATTCCATGCAGCATAGTCTGTACCATTAGTAACTGTAACACCATCACTATGAGATGCTGCAGTAGTTCCTCGAGCCCCTCTTGTTACACCTGTTAAAGTATTACCGCTGATGCCTGTGTACTGAATCATTTCTGTTCCGATCAAAACAAAGCTAGTTCCTGTAGATGGAAACTGTGCTGCGTTTGTTAAGACTATGGTTGTGGTGCTAGCGTCTATCGCTCCATTCAAAGTTGTCGTAACAGCTCCGTTGGCTACACCTCCATATGTACCTAGGCCCCAACCAAAACCTTTCTCTTGAACTGGGGTTCCTACTGGATAATAGTGTTGGACTCTTACTCCTCCAGAAGTAGTAGCCCCGGACCCCGATTCATTTGATGGCATGGTGATTGTTAAAGTTGTCCCGCTAGGAACAGAGGTCACCATAAATTTTTTGTCGTTAAAATCAGATGCTCCAAAGTTAGATCCTGTGATAGTAGAAAAATTATCTAATAATATTATATCTTGAGGATTTATATTATGGGCTGTAGAAAAAGTTATAGTTACCGTAGGTGACCCATTGGTTGTGCTAAAAGCACTTGTCAAGGTAGTAGTCGTTTTTATAGGGTGTATGTCATAAAATACGTTACCAGAAAATGCATATAATATTCTGTTTGTGCCAACTATAGCATATCTTCTTCCAGCAGTATTTACAAAATGATGTAAACCTCTTCCTGCACCAGTCAATTCATTTGAATTTAATTGTCCTAATTGATTCCAGCCCCCTATTTTTTCAGGAATGCCGTATCTAAATCTAACATTATCGCAGTCTACCCATTGGCCTTCGGCCCCTGTTTCTGTAATCTGCTTATTAATACCAGGTTGAAAAGCTATTTTTTGAAGCATAATATCCCCTTATACATGCTTTTTACGTTTTTGGTAGTATTATATATAATGGATAAAAAAATTCAAAGTCAATCTTCCGTTTTCTGGGGAGTCTCCAAAGTGACCATATGCTAAATGATTGTGAGATCCGCTATATACTACAGCTCTATTTTGAACATATTTAACGTCTGATATCACATTACCATTATCGTCAAGTATATAAGTTCCAGAATCCGGATTAGTTTCATTTAAATAAATCAACATTGAGTAATCACACTTGTCTTTGTGAATCCAATCCTTTCCAAGAGAGTCATCTCCTCTAAAATGCACATAAGAAAATACTCTTACTTTGTTAACATCTAAACTAAATTTATTAAAATAACTTAAAGCATAGGCTAGTAATATTGGGCTCTCTTGAAGAAGATCACCACTTCTTTGACCAGGCCACCTTTGGATTTGGTCTGTATACTTCTTATTAAACTGCTTACAATTATAGAGCTTAATTTTTTTTATTTCAGGAAGTAATAAATTAAGATGATCAAAATAATCTTCTACTACTATTAGACGTTTACTCATTAATTCTTTTTAATGTTAAGAATCAAAGAAAGATTTAAACCTTCTATTTTAGTGTTATTACGATACAGTCTTCTTCTAATATTTAAGGTTTCATCTTTTTTAATAACATGATCTTGTTCATGTATTTTCCAATGCCCTTCTCCATAAATTTGTTTTACGATAACATCGTAGTCCTGCACATACTCTATTGAATGAGCGCTATTGTCATTAATACCTTTTGAAAAAATAAATCTAGATTCAACTTCGTTTCCTACAATGTATTTAATTTTATCTTGCAAGTTTCTTAATTCCTCTGTTAGATCTAGAACGTTTGTTATTAAAGAAGTAAAACCTTTATCATAATAAACTTTCCATTTTTCATAATCTAAATATCCTGTAACTTTATAAAAGTCTTTATCTACTATTTCTAAAGTATTGTTTATTACCTGAACAGTAGGCTCTCCTAACATATCTCTATGTGGCCATCTTTTTTCAATCTTTAAAAAATTAAAGATATCTTGTTCAGTTAAATTTATAGAGTGGTCTTTTATTAAAGACGATAGTTTATTCATATCCAACATTTTATTTTAACTCCAATCCTGTTAAGCTTTGATTATTTCCTAAAAACCCTTTTATAAAAACATTAAATGACAAACTAATTCTTGTTGATTTAGTTTCTTTTATATTTACTTTATGTTCTACATCAGAAGGAAATAAAATTAAATCTCCTGTTTTTACAGGAACCCACCAATTTTCTGCGTTAAATATGTTCCAATCTTTAGGGTAAACTTTTAATTGTTCATATTTTTTATTCACAAAAACTATACAATCTTCTTTTTCTCTTGCGTTTACATACAGCACTCCAGATATGTAACTATTTGGATGAGAGTGAGTATGATGATGTTGATTGTTTTCTGTTACAGCTAACCAAGATTGAGTAATATAGGGCTCTATCTTTTCTGCTGGACAAACCACGTTTTCAATGTAATCAGAAATTTTTTTAAGAATAAATTTTTTAATGTCTTTTAAATCAGGTTCATTTAAAAGATAGTTGTTTTTACTTTTGCTATTGCCTGCATTAAAGTAAATCTTACCTTTATGCTTTTTAAAGAAGTCTGATTCCTTTTTATTAAATTTTCTATTCATTTCTGATTTAAAAATCGGAGTACAGAATATAGGTGTTATAGTAGAATCTTTCATGCTTTTTATTTCTTATACATTGTTTCCAAATATTTGTAAAGTAAATCTTTCTTCTTTAATACTAGGTAGGACAGAGGTAACACAATGACTTTCGTTTTTATCGTTTATTATCATTTTGTTATATTCAGGAACTACTCCTTTTATTTCTTTTTTTGTTTCGTATAAGAATAAACCACCATCATTTTTATCCCAAGTTTTATTTAAATAAATGGTGGCTGCAATATTTGAAACCGGATCTTCGTGAAATGGGATATAAGAACCTATGCCCCAAATATAAATCATTACGTGTATATTCTTAATTTTAAATTCTTTGAATTTTTTTAAATCGTCTAATACTAAATTTAAAATTTTTTTATTTTGTGACAGTTTATATATTAAAACAAACGACGACTTTTCTACAATATTTTTATTCCATGAATAACTAGTGCACCAAGAGGGGTCAAAATCTGTGGATGTCTTTTTTATTAAACTATATATTTTTTCTATAGTAGTTTCATTTAAAACATTTTTATATATTTTCATTTAAAAAAAATTAAAGTTAATATTTACACGATACTTTTCATCTGTGCATGTAGTGCTGCTATGACTTTTAGATGGATTAAATAATAGGACCCTATTCTCAACGCTTTCAATTTTTACTTTGTTATTTAAAACAGTATACCCATTGTTATTGTTCACATACAATATAGCTCCTTTATGTTCGTATGGATAATCTTTGTGTGAATTATGTGTTATAAATTTGTTTTGGTTTGGATACAGATTTGCTTTTATTCTTATTAAAGCTTTTGCATTTAATTTATCTATTAGGGGAGACATTAATTCAAATAAACTACTATTAACAGTATTGTTTCTATAAATTAAATGAACAAAATAAAAAGAATTATGTTTCTCTTTTTGGTTTTCTTTAGCGACAGAGTTACATAAAAACCATTGAAAGTCCTCTCCTAAAATAGTTTCTTTTATTTGTTTAAAAGAATCTTTATCTAAAAAATTATCTATGACTTTATAGTTTTCTTTTACCATACCCAACTTATATAAGACCATCTAACACCACTAGTAACTGGCTCTACTCTGTGTGGATATAAAAAATTAGATGGAAATATTAATAAATCTCCTTGTTTAAATTCAATGGTTGTATTACCAAAGAATACAAGTTCACCTCCCTCATAGTCATCGTTTAAAGATCCTAAACACGATAGTATAGGAACACCTTTTCTTTCACCCTCGAACAATGATTGAATATGGTCACAATGCTCTGCCATTTTTCTAGTTTCTTTATATCTATTCCAACGAATGTCTGAATAACCAGACCAACCATCAAAGTAAGGCAGTTTAATATATTTCATATAATCACTCAAACCATCCCAAATTTTATCCATGATTAATTTTTTAGTGGTCGTAACTGTACTTGTAATATCTAATTCTTGATTACCTGATATATCTTTTGTTTCTTGTGTGTTTTGAATATAAAAAGTATGTTGTTTAAACTCTTCTTCTTTAGATGAAAGTTCGTCTACAGTTTTATTACAGATGTTTTTATTAATAAAACCTTTATAATTTTTTATGTAATGTTTTAAATTATTTGTAATCATTTTTTCTTTTTGTAATAATTAAAGTTTATTATCATTCTATATTCTTTGTCCGTGCATGTTGTTCCAGAGTGCTCTAATTTAGAATCAAATTCTACCAAAGTGTTTTCTTTACTTTTTACCTTTCTACCATTTTTAAACGAAGTATAACCATTGTTAGTGTTCACATAAAATATACTAGTTTTATTATTTAAATCAGGTTCAAAGTCAGTGTGATAACCATGCTTTATTATTTTACTAGTTTTATAAAGTAAGTTTGCTTTAATACGGAGCAGAGATACCACGTTTAATTTTTTTAGTATTGGGTTTATTATGGATAAATGATGCTCACTTGTATTAGGTCTAAGATGTCTATAGAAAGTATGACAGAACTGATAGTAGTCATCATCTCCCACTACTCCTTTATATAAGAACCATGGAAAACTAGTTCCAGTCATAACACTTTTAAGAGTGTCAAACTCTTGGGCAGGTAAAAAATTTTCTATTACTTTCATTATAACAAACTATCAAAAGATGTATTAAAAGATATTATGGTTTTTCTTTCATTTGTTTTATTTACAGGGGACCTGTGCAACAAATAAGAAGGAAAAGTTAATAAGTCTCCCTCTCTAACGTTTAAATTTTTAATACCAAATATATTCGTAGCATATTTTTTATTACTTAATTCTAAAAAATAAACATTTGTAAATTGACTCTCTGCATGAGTGTGCCATACATGAGTTGAGTCTTTATCGTATATTTGAAACCAATAGTTATGTATAATTAATTTTATTATATTAGAATGTTTTCCATACAGTTTTTTAGATATCTTTGAATAATATTTTTTTAAAATAGTTTTAAACGTTTCTTCAAAATAAGGTCTTTCTATATTTGATGGCATTTTCCAATCAGTAAAAGAAATTTTTTCAAAACAAGACTTTGGAGTATCTTGTATTTGTTTTAATAAAATTTTTTTAATTTTAGGGTGTTCTTTTATTTTATTAATAAAAATCCTATCTTTCATTTTTTTTAAATTCTTGTTGTAATCCTAAATGCGGTCTTCCATCATATAAATTTTGTTTAGCCATTTTAGATCCAACTTTATTATAATGTAAAAATACTTGTGCACATTGCTCACCTTTAAAAGGTTCTCTCCAATGTTCTAAATCTATACCTTTATAAATTAACATATCACCTGGATTTAAATTTATCTTAACTCCTTTCATACCTCTTTCTCCAGAGGGCTCTAAATAAATTGGCCAACAATCTCCCCCTAGATTTAACGTGGTAGATATCTCACAACTAAATCTATCTTTGTGACGTTTTAATTCATCTCCTTTTTTATAGATTCTTGCATAAGAATAATTAGGAGTTAGTTTCAACCCAGTGTTTTTTTCAACTATTGGTTTTACTTTTAATAACAAGGTGTCCATTAAAACATCCCCATAATTAGAATAAGTGTCCGGTATTTGTGGATCAGACCATACCCCCCAACATGTTTCAAAAGGAGAAATAAACTTAGTATCAAATAAAGTTCCAGCAACTTGTCTTTTTAAACAAAAATAATCATAGGCTAATTCACATATTTCTTTAGATAAAGAACTTTTAATAAGTTTGTATTTATTTTTTTTAAACATAGGGCCATCCATAATTCCATATAACTAAAGAATATCTAGTTCCGCTTTTTACTGGTGAAACTTTATGATGAATGAAAGATGGAAACACACAAATAGATCCTCTAGGTGTTATCTCATCACATGTTATTATTTTTTTAGATCCTGGTTTTATACCTTTTCTAGTGTCAAATAATAACTCCCCACCTGTATAATCTTTTGGATCGGATAAAGAAACTGTTACAGATAATTTTCTTATTTTACCTTTAAAGTTTACATCCTCTCCTTTATGGGGGATAGGGTTATCATCATGATGCCAATCATAAAATTGATTTTTATTATAGATTGTAAATTGACATGGTTCGGACCAATCCCATTGAAAATTCCATTGTGCATTACGATTAGCAATATGTATCCACGGATGTATTAAATTATAAACCCATTTATCATCAAGCCAAACTATATCTGATTTTCTTACCTTTCTTAATTTTTCTTTGTATTTACTAAACTTCTTTTTATTTTCTTTAAGCTGTTCAAACTCTTTTCTTGTTTGAATACCTATAACAGCCTCTCCCGGTTTTTTAGTTTTAGCATAATCAATGATGTGGTCACATTGCCTATCACTAAGTGCATTTTTAAAGTACCAATAATAATGCTGTAAGTTCATGACTTAATTTTTTCTTTCATTTTAAACCAACAGTTTAAAATGTTTTTATTTAAAAGTCAATTTAATCTAGATTAATTTTGTGTCCAGGAAGTTCCGTCCCACAACCACGCTTGGTCAGACTCACCTATGTAAATCCATTTTTGTAAGTCTTCTCTCCAGTCTGGAGAATATTTTAATGAATCGTTGTCGGGTCCAGTAGTTGGTTCTGCAACTGGCGGTTGCCAGTCATCGTTTCCATCTAGTGTCCAAGATGCATAAGGTTGATTTGCAATAAATATATCTTTTTCAGAATCATATTTAAAACCTACTCCAGCTTTTTGTTTTCTAAATTTACCGTCGTTAAATGTTTGTTTCCAAACACCACCTTTGAAAAAATTTTGACACCATTTTTCTCCGTCTATATGTAAATCATTATCTGCTAAAGTTGCACCGTTCGCAGGTATGTCATCTCCTACTACTATTACTTGAAGTACAATATTGTTTTCATCTAGTTCTGCAAAATACGCCATATTAAATTCTACCTAAAGTTCCCGTAACTGTAAACGTTGCAACACTTCCTGCAGGCGTTGAAGTTAAAGTATTTGTTCCTGGTGATACCTCAACTGTAGGAGCAAATTCACTTGGAATTAAAATCATAACTCTTCCAGATCCACCATTGTTATTACGTCCGCCGCCACCGCCACCGGTGCCATCTGTTCCTGCTGATCCTGGGCCTCCTCCTGGTCCTGCTCCACCAGATCCTCCGCCTCCTGGGCCTGCAGATCCTGGTCCGTTAGGGCCATTTCCTTGGTTTTGACCTCCGCCACCACCAGCGTATAATCCGTTTGTAGGTCCATAAAAAGGTTGTGGACTAGATCCAAAAAAAGGAGTTACGTTTGATCCACTTCCTCCAGAACCTCCTGGTGAGCCTCCAGGTCCAGCGTTACCGCCAGTTCCTCCTGCGCCACCGCCACCACCGCCAGCAGCTCTCGCTCCCGGTTGTTGTGTAGCAGATCCTCCAGGGTTTCCTTCTGATGGTGAAAATCCTCCAGCGTTTCCTGAGAAACCACCTTGAGATGGAGGTGCTCCTCCTCCCCCAGATCCACCGGGTGCACCACGTCCACCGCCGGTTGAAGATAATGTTCCGCTTTCTAATCCTACAGTGCTTGCACTGCCGTTTGTTCCTGATCCGCCATCTCCTACTGTAATAGCTACAGGCGCACCAGGTATTTCTTGTGTAGAAAGAACTCTAAATCCTCCAGCTCCTCCGCCACCCATATTTGTTCCAGAGCCACCTCCAGCTAATATAAAAATGTGCGCTGCGTTAAATTTTTTTGGACCACTGTCACCAGCACCAAATCCTAAGACTTGGTAACCAAACATTTTACCTCTAGATGAGCTTAGATTTTTGTGTCCTTTACCCTCTATAGTTAAAGGGGTGTCTATTTTTTTCATACTCTAAACTCCTTATGCGTCGTTCGCAGCATCTGTAGTAAAGAATATTTTAACTCCAAGCACTCTTGCATCAGCAGTAAAAGTATCACTACCATCATTTGCGTTTCTAAATAATTGAAAATAAGTTAATTCACCTGCTGCTGGTGATCCTGCAACTGTGACAGCGCCACTCTCAGATGAAATTTGTTGATCCTCAACTGTTCCTATTCCAGCATCTGTGACTTCAACTGCAGTTCCATATGCAACATCAATAGTGTCATTGTCTGCACACGCAACAGCTTGTAATCCAAAAATACAATCACCTGTGTTTGTAGAACCTGGTGTCCAATATACTTGATAAGTTATTGTTCCTTCATTCCATGATTTTGGCATGGCAACAGAAAACTGTGCAAATTCATCTGTGTCTTTATCAAAGTCTAAAACTTTCATATCAGGTCTTGTTGCTGTTGTTTCAACTTGTTGTGCATCAGCACCGTTAGTTGTAGCTCCGTACATAGCAGCAGCTGGAACCCACATAGTTTCTTTACCAGCAATTTTAACTGCAGCTGATCCTGATTTTAAAGTCCCAGTCCCTTTAGGGTTTAGATTTAAATCTACGTTAGTTTCTCCACTAGAACCTATAATTGGTCCATTACCTGTAGCTGCGTTTGTAATTTCTACTTCATTTACTGCAGAAGATGTTGTTTGAAAAATAACTTGTTCGTTTCCATTTGCATCTGCAATAAAACCTGCATCTACAATTTTAGGAGCTGTTAAAGTTTTGTTAGATAATGTTTGTGTTCCAGTTGTTGTAACATCTCCATCACCTGAACCAAACGCTAAAGTAATTATGTCAGGATTAGTTCCATCATTTGCTGATGCAAAAATTAATTGATCTCCTTTGTCATCCGCTGCAAAAGTAAAACTATCACCTGATCCTGATACATATTTAAATTGTACCGTATGTGAACCTGATGTTGAGTTTCTTAAAAAATAAAAAGTTTGTACATCTAAAGGAATTGTAACAATTTGATTTCCTGAAATAGTACCTGTGAATTCTATCATTCTGTGAGAAAGTACAGCACCTGTTGATCCATCAGACACAGATAATGTTGTAGTCTGTGCACCACCAGCTATTGATTGCTGAGTAAATCCACCAGAAATTTGTTCTATAAGTTGTAAATTGGTATTAGTTTTAGTTCCCCATGTACCGGCGTTTTCACCAGTTGCCTGAAGTTCTACTCCTAAAGGTGTGTATGTTGATGCCATATTTTTTCTCCTATGCTACATCTGTATACGATGTATTTGAACCTGTGTCAACATCTTGATATGCTTGAATTCCAAAGCCTGAAGCAGTACCAAATGCGGCCACAGAAGCAGTTGCAGATTGACCTGTTATTGTAGGTGTTACATTGATTATATTAGATATTGATCCAACTGAAGACGTAGAAGACAGACCTGTTACACCCATTACATCTGCAGGTGATATTGACCCAACAGAAGATGTAATTGATTGTCCTGTAGGTATAACTATAGGATTTGTAGTTATGTCTGAACTTCCTAAAGATACTGTAGCGCTTACTCCAGTTATACCCATTACATCTGCAGGTGATAACGATCCTTGTGATGCAGTCGCTGATTGACCTGTTGGACTCATTACTTGATCTGCAGGATCTAATGAGCCTTGTGATGCAGTTGCTGATTGTCCTGTTGGAGTTACTGAAACGTCTCCAACCATAGTAGCCGAACCAAGACTTACTGTTGCAGACTGTCCAGTTACACCCATTACATCAGCAGGTGATAATGAACCAACAGAAGAAGTTGAACTTAGTCCAGTTAAAATTATAGCAAAGTCATTTGCTTGACCCCATAATTCTTCACCCCAACCATCACGGCCCCAACCTACTTCGTTGTATGCTTCTATTGTTGAACCAAGAGAAGCTGTCATTGATAAACCAGTTAATTGTGCAGTGTTGTCGTTTACTGCACCCCATTCTCCAATGTTCCAACCGGTTCCACCCCAACCTGTTAAATTAAACGCTGTTGGTGAACCAAGAGATGAAGTTAAACCTTGACCAGATAATGTTACAACAGGGTTATCACTGTCACCCCAAGACTCTGAGTTCCAAGTATTTCTACCCCAACCATTTAATGTAAAAGATAATAAACCAGCCGCGTTTACTGATGAAGTTAAATCAAGACCAGTTAATGATACGGTATTATCTGAAAGTTCACCATACTCGTTTTGACCATATGCTTTACCACCCCAACCTTGTTGAGGCACACCCATGTTTGTACCGCTTCCAACTGAAGAAGTTGTAGAGAGTCCTGTAGCTGCTATGGTTACAGTATTAGACTGCCATGAGTTATCACCCCAAGAATTTTGTCCCCAGGTAGTTGACATAAGGAGGTCCTCCTTATGCTATTCTAACTATAGCGTTTGATGCGTCTGCTGCTGGAAATTGAATTGTGAAGGTTCCGCTTGTTACAGTTTTGTCTGATCCAAAATCAATTATGCAAACTGCTGGATCACCTGAAGCTGAATCATTAAATATCATACAACCTCTTGCTGTAAAAGACGCAGATGTAAAACTAGTGTCTGCAAAATCACAAACTGCAGTTGTGCTATCAGCAACTGGTGTAACACTTGTAAGTGCATTTCCTTTTGCTGTGTATCCAGATCCTGATACTTCGTTTGATGTAGTGTAAGCTGTAGTAGCGGCTCCTAATGAAGCGGAGCTTGTGTATAAAGCTATGTTAAATGTGTCACCAGAAGATGCCGTAAAATTATGCACTCCTTTTAAAATTTCTACTTTGAAACTCGTACAAATTGCCGATGTAATTGCCATAATTTAATCTCCTTTTACGGTGACGGAGAAGGGACTGGTATACGAACTGTTCCATCTGTATAGTCGTCTCTTTTACGTCTACCAATTTGCTCACTAGCAAACTTTTGTATCTCTTGTTTATACTTATTTTCATATAATGTCAACATATCCATTGGACCTTTTAAAAATCCATATGTTTCCACTAGACACGCATATAAAAGCCCATTTGGAAAATTAAGGCTAATATAATTAGTAACATTAGAAGAGCTTAAAGTATCTGGCATTACTTCAAAATGAACTCTAAATTTATATGTTTGATCTGGGACAGGCGCAAACATCATTCTTCCTGATGTAGTATCTGTATTACCTGTAGCTCCTCCAAACATAGCATAATATTTTGGTTTTCCTCTTTTTGCTGACTCAGTTGATGGTACGTATTCTTGTAAGAATGTGACATCTCTTTTCTCTAAAAAAGTATTGGCTCCTGTTGTAGCAGAGGTAGAATCGTATACCTGTAATGCTCTTACATATAAACATCCAGCAGGTGCATTGATAGTCTCTTGACCTACTACTAAATTACCTGTTTGTTGTTTTCTATCTGCATCAATAGGGACATCCCTCATTATCTTATATTGAGCATTTAAAATTATATTTTCTAAAACAGCTGTTGTTAACACGTTAGCATCAACCTCAGTGTAGTTTCTAATATTTGTAACTAAATCTGAATAACTTAATCCTGCCATTATGGTGATAGTGTAACCGGACCAGCCGATATTTCTCCTCCTCCAATATTACTATTTGCAGTTGCTGTTCCAGCAGCTGTAAATGTATAATTATTATCATCAACTTTAGTAATTGTAAATCCCGCAGATTTATTTATATCTGTAGATGTTATACCTAAACTGCCCTCTCCATTTCTAAATCTGACTACATCGCCAGTTGATCTACCGTGATTTTCTTCAAATACAGTTACAGTTGTAGAACCATCTGTAATTTTAAGAGGGTTTAAAGTTAATACTCTTGCAACAGCGGGTTCTACTCTATCTGGTCTTGCATTCAATAATCCTTGTGGATCTGCAGTATGTGCTCTTGGTTGTAGTTGTGGTTGTTTAGGTTCAAACTCAGATATATGCACTCTTGAACCATTCCACTCAATAACCATTTCAGAATATGGAAATTCCATACCCGATCGATCAGAAATAAATTTTGCATATTTTCCCGAAGATGTTGCCATTATGCCTCCGGATAATAAACTTTAGGACTAATGTACGTGCTAGAAGGAGATCCATCTTCAGATAAAGCTCTTTGAAACTCATCTTCATACAATAGTTTCATTTGTTGAATTAGTTGTGGTTTAAATTTTTGCGCTAAATAATACGCTAAACCTGAACACATGCAAGGTACAAATCTATACGGTACGTCTGTTGCATTTGTGTAGTCACCTACATCTTGAATTCTTTTTACGTAATAATAATTTATAAATTTTCCTGCCTCAGAAGATCCAGGAGTTAGGTACAAAGTAATTGTAACTCTATCAATTAATCTTTGAACAAAATATTGTGTAGGTTGACCTGTAGCTGTCTTATTTGATAAAGCTTGATATTGTGATCTGTTTATTTTTGTAAGAGGAGAATCTACATTTGAGTTTCTATAAGCCACTTCTAATACATCATCTACCCCATAAACAGCTGTGGTGCTAGATGTGCCATCGCCTGTTGATCTAAACATTGTATATACTGCTTGATCTGCAACTAACGTAATATTGTTATTTGCAACTTCCCAATAGTGAAGACCACGATTAGCCCACTCTTGAAACATGATATTTAAAGATCTTCTGGCCATCTTTAATTGATTACCAGAAACTCCTTGCATACCTATTCTTTCATAAGCCTCTTCGATTATTTCATCGACAGCAAATGTTTTATCAAAAGTTGCAGTCCCAGAGGTAGTGTTAGCCATTTAACCTCCTACTTATCAATCAATACAGTCGCTTCAACGTTAGCACCGATTGCAGAAGTAGTCATACCACTTTCAAATACAATTCCATCTTCAGGAATATTGAAAGCAAAAACATCTCCAGCTGGACAGCTTACTAGAAACTGAGTTACTCCACCTGATTGTAGAGTAATTGATTGAGTATCAGTGGCATGATCATTTTCTAAAATGATACCTCTAAGTCTTGTTCTGCCTGCAAATACTGCTCCAGTGCCTGTGACTCTTACTGCTTTTACATCACTTTTATACATAATTTTATATTCTCCTTAAATTTAAATGTGGGGCCGAAGCCCCACACTAAATTATTATTAACTTACTGCCGCACTAAACGGAGTTGCTGGTGTACCAGTACAACCAGACTCTACATCAACTTTCCATTGAGTAGAACTAATTGCAGTACACGTAACTTTTGCAAAAGTTACACCACC
>Ga0098042_1000381_pt1 | contig 17172 bp, 21 predicted proteins | sample 9_EtaG_FD_75066 | JGI IMG/M metagenome (GOLD analysis project Ga0098042, IMG submission 75066) | Marine viral communities from the Subarctic Pacific Ocean - 9_ETSP_OMZ_AT15188 metaG | ecosystem: Environmental > Aquatic > Marine > Oceanic | place: Pacific Ocean | collected 2015-01-10
CTTGAAGCACAATTAAGATCTAATAGAACTCAAACAACTCAATCAGATAGTCCGATGACAAAAGTAGATAGATCTTCTTATGCAGGTTTCTCTAATAAGTTATCTAAAGGAACACCTAATCAATATTGGGTCCAAAGATTTATTGATCATGTTAGTATTAATATTTATCCAACACCAGATTCAACAAATGCATCTAAAGATATGCATTTTTATTATATTAAAAGAATTCAAGACGTTGGAGATTATACAAATGCAGGAGACATACCATTTAGATTTGTTCCTTGTATGACTTCAGGTTTAGCTTTTTATCTTGCACAAAAATATGCACCACAACTAGTTCAACAAATGAAATTATATTATGAAGATGAATTAGCAAGAGCACTTGCAGAAGATGGTTCAGCTTCTAGTACGTATATTACACCCAAAGCTTATTACCCAGGAACATAATGGCAAACTATGCAACAGGAAAACGTTCAAAAGCAATTTCAGACAGGTCTGGTATGGAGTTTCCATATAGAGAAATGGTTAGAGAATGGAATGGTGCGTTTGTACATATTTCTGAGTTTGAACCAAAGCAACCACAGTTAGAACCAAAACCTCTTTCTGCAGATGGTATTGCATTAAGAAATGTTAGAAGTGATAGAACTGAACCAGTTACAACTGTTATGATAGCAGAAAATGGTTTTGAAACTTATGCTGCAGGTTCTGGAATTATAAATGTTTTTGCGCCAGGACATGGTTTAACAAATGGTACAACATATTTATTTAGAGGACCACCTACAATCTCACCAGGAACAGGTACGCCTTATAATCCAAATGGTGGTGCTGCGGGTAGTCCTGTTTTTGCTTATGCAACAATTCCTAATTTTGATGGAATAACAGGTGCACAAATAGGACAAGGTTCAGGATACGCTATTACAACAGGAAAATATGTTAGTGATACAGGAAGTGGAAGTCCAGGAAGAAGTTCAACTGATTATTTAGTTTCAAATTTCTTCTTCTTTACAGTTAATTCAGATACTGCTACAACTGGTAGTATAAAAGGAGGAGGCTACGGTTGTTCCGTTGGGCCTATTACTATTGAAGGATGATTAAAAAATTTTTAAATTGGATTAAAGGTGTATTTAAACCTACAAGACAAGAAGAAGAAGAAGAAAAAGAAGTTGTTGAGCTAACAGCTAAACAACAAAAAATTTTAAGAAAACATAAGGGACAATAATGGCTGGTATAAGTTATTCAGATTTAGTTACAAATATTAGAAACTACACAGAAACAGATTCTAACGTGTTAACGACTGCAGTATTAGAAAATATAATTTTAAATGCTCAATATAGAATCATGAGAGATGTTCCGATTGATTCTGATAGAAAACAAGAAGAAGGTAGTTTAATTACTGGACAAGAAACTATTAATGCTCCAGCGGGAGCTTTATTTATTAGAGGAATCCAGGTCTATGATTCAACTTCTGATATAACAGGAAATAATGTTTGGTTAGAAAAAAAAGATATTTCTTATCTTCAAGAATATGTCCCATCAACAGAAACTGCAAAAAGAGGACAACCTAAATATTATGCTATGTTTGGTGGCGCAACTGGAAACACAGATACCACATCAGGAAGAATGATGTTTGCTCCAGTTCCTGATACTACTTATAAATTTAGAGTTCATTTTAATGTCATGCCAGCTACTTTGGAATCGAGTAATCAGACTAATTATATTAGTTTGAATTTTCCCAATGGCCTGTTATACTGCTGTTTGTCAGAGACTTATGGCTTCTTAAAAGGCCCAATTGATATGTTGACATTATATGAAAATAAATATAAACAAGAGGTACAGAAGTTTGCTAATGAGCAAGTTGGTAGAAGACGAAGAGACGACTACACAGACGGAGCAGTTAGAATACCAGTTACCTCAGCAAACCCGTAGGAGAATAAAATTATGGCAATAACATCGGCAGTATGCACAAGTTTTAAAGTTGAAGTCCTAAAAGGAGTTCACAATTTTACAGCTACAACTGGAAACACTTTCAAAATAGCATTGTACACAAGTTCAGCATCTTTAGGTGCAGGTACAACAGCTTATAGCACATCAAACGAAATTACAAATTCATCAGGAACTGCTTACACAGCCGGCGGCGCAACTTTAACAAGTGTGACTCCTGCTGCATCAGGCACAACAGCAGTTTGTGACTTTAACGATGTAAGTTATTCAAGCGCAACTTTTACAGCTAATGGTGCATTAATTTATAATGACGAAGCATCTGGTGATCCTGCATGTGCAGTAATTGCATTCGGTGGAGATAAGACTGTAACAAGTGGAACTTTTACAATTCAATTCCCAACAGCAGACGCAACTAACGCGATCATAAGAATAGCGTAGAGAGGTTAGGAACGGATGTCCGTTACTCAAACCTTCACAATAACTGTAGTTGGTGGTAATCCATCTAATCACCCTTATCATAATGTTGGCTCAGCTAATAAATATGCTATTGATGGTTCTACAGCCACCGCTGATGTAACATTAACTCTTATAGAAGGCGGAACATATCGTTTTGATCAATCTGATTCTTCTAACTCTGGACACCCTTTAAGATTTTCTACAAATGCTAACAATAGTCCATCTGCTGCATATACAACTGGAGTAACAACCAATGGAACACCAGGTAGTTCAGGAGCATACACTGAAATAACAGTTGCTGATGATGCACCAACTTTATACTACTACTGTACAAACCACTCAGGCATGGGTTGGACTGCTAACACCGATCCAGTAGGAGAGATTCTTACAGTTACCGTTGTAAGCACAGACGATGGTAATAGATTTTTTATTGATGGCGTACAGCAAAAAACTTTGTTCTTTTCAAAAACTGGAACGTATAGATTTAATCAATCTGATTCTTCAAATGCATTTCACCCTTTAAGACTTTCAACTACAGAAAACGGAACTCACTCTGGAGGTAGTGCATACTCAACCGGCGTAAATACTGTTGGAACTCCAGGAAACTCCGGGGCTTATACTCAAATAACTGTAGCGTCAGACGCTCCTAATAGTTTATATTACTATTGTTCAAATCACTCTTTAATGGGTGGTTCTGCTTTTATAGGCACAAGTACATGGGGTAATAATACTTGGAATGCAAACGCATGGCAGTCTGGTGTAGCTTTAGCTTCTTTAACTGGAGTATCTGCAACAGCAAGTGTTGGAACACCAGATGTTTTTCCTGAACAAGGTTGGGGATCAGATAGTTGGGGTGATGAAAACTGGGGAGAAAGTTCTATAGATGTAACATTAAGTAGTGCTGGTGTTGGAACAACAGCAGTAGGATCAGTTACAGTAACAGCAGAAATAAATACTGGATGGGGTAGAGCAGCTTGGAATGATGATGCTTGGGGCATTCAAGGAGATATTTTATTAGAAGGTGTACAAGCAACTGCAAGTGTTGGTTCACTAACAGTTGGAGACATAATAGGATTAACTGGAGTATCTGCAACAGCAAATGTTGGAGCTCCAGACATTATTGGAGATATAACACAAACGTTAACTGGAGTATCTGCAACAGCAAGTGTCGGTTCTATTGCACCAGATGATGTAATGGGATTAACTGGAGTATCTGCAACAGCAAGTGTTGGTTCTATTTTACCAGCAGATGTAATAGGTGTAACAGGTGTTTCAGCAACAACAGCTGTAGGATCAATAACAACATCTGCAAGTCCTGTTATACAACCTACTGGTTTTGAATTAACTTCAGCAGTGGGCTCTATTGCACCAGCGGATGTAATAGGATTAACAGGTGTCTCAGCAACAGCTTCTGTGGGCTCTATTGCACCAGCGGATGTAATAGGATTAACAGGTGTCTCAGCAACAGCTTCTGTAGCGGAATTAGGCACTTCAAATAGATTTGGAATTCAAGCATATCAAGCAGTTGACACAGGTTCTAATACAAGTTATAGTGATGTTGCATAGAAGATGAATTTTTCTAATTAGGAGATAAAAGATTATGGCATCAACGTACACAGGACTAGGTGTTGAACTTCAAGCAACAGGTGAAAACGCTGGAACTTGGGGGACAAAAACTAATACAAATTTACAAATTATAGAACAAATATCAGGCGGTTTCATACAACAAGCTGTCGGAGATTCTGGTGATACTGATTTATCTGTTTCTGATGGATCAACTGGTGCAGCTCTTGCACACAGAATGATTGAGTTTACAGGAACTATTTCTGCTGGAAGAAATGTAACAATACCAATTGATGTTCAAACTTTTTATTTTTTAAAAAATTCAACAAGTGGATCACAAACAGTAACTTTTAAATATGTTTCTGGATCCGGTAATAGTGTAGCGGTAGGTTCTGGCGAAACTAAAGTTGTATTTGCTACAGCAAATGATGGTACAAATCCTGACATACTTGAGTTACCAGCTGGTGATGTAACACTTACAGGGACACAAACTTTAACAAACAAAACTTTAACAGCTCCAAAAATAGCAGACGCAGGTTTTATTGCAGATGCAAATGGAGCAGAACAAATTATATTTCAAACAACAGCTTCAGCAGTTAATGAATTAGAAGTAACTAATGCTGCAACAGGTAATCCACCAATCATAGGTGCAAGTGGAGAAACAAATGTTGATATTCATATTAAACCAAAAGGTTCTGGAGAAACAAGAATTGGAACAGGAGCAGCTGCAGCTACGCTTACAACAAGTGGCACGCATGATCTTGTATTAGATACAAACTCAGGAACTAACTCAGGTACAATAACAATTACTGATGGAGCAGATGGTAACATTAATATTGCACCTAATGGAACTGGCGTTGTTCAAGCGGGCGGTTCTGCAGTAAAAGTTGCAGGTAAAGAAACTATATGGATTCCTGCAGTTGCTATGTACCCTAACTCTACAAATGGAGCAGAAGCGGCACAAGTAGAATTATCTAATGGACCTGAAATAAAAGTTTTAGATTTTGATAAATCTTCAGATGAATTTGCACAGTTTGCTGTTGCCTTTCCTAAATCATGGAATGCAGGCACAGTAACTTTTCAAGCATTTTTTACAGCGACTTCAACAAACACAGGAACTACAGCATGGGGACTATCTGGAGTAGCTTTAGCTGACAGTGGAGATTTAAACACAGCGTTTGGAACACAAGTTGTTGCAACAGCAAAAGCTCACAGTGGAACATCTAATGATTTAGATGTTGCAGCTGAAAGTGGAGCAGTAACAATTGCAGGATCACCTGGTGATAATGAGTATGTTTTTTTCCAAGTGTCAAGAGATGTATCTGCAGATGACTTAGATGCTGATGCAAGATTACTAGGAATTAAATTATTTTTCACTACTGACCTCGCTAACGACGCATAATAGGAGTAAAAGTTGAAAGATTACAAACTAGACAACCTAGAAAACCAACACGGTCAAAATAAAAAACGTGAAGTAAAACCTAAAACTAGAGGTTTCGGATATCAAGTATTAGGATTCGGCTCTGGTGGAGGAGGACAAGGTCCTTACGCAATCGATTATTTAGTAGTCGCTGGTGGCGGCGGAGGTGGCGGCCCAGCTTCATTTGCTTTTGCAGATGGCGGCGGAGGTGGCGGCGCCGGAGGGTATAGATTATCTTTTAATAGTTCATCTTACGATGAACCCTCAGTATCAGAAATATTAGTAGATCCAGGTGAAGATTACAGTATTACAGTAGGCGGAGGAGGCGGCGCTTCAGGCGGCGGTTCTTCTTCAGTTTTTTCATCTATCACATCTGCTGGTGGTGGAAAAGGTGGCCGAGGAAATTCTAACGAAGCTGGCGGAGCAGGTGGATCAGGCGGCGGGGGCGCATGGTCAGGAGGCGCGGGAGGAGCAGGAAACACACCTTCAACAACTCCATCACAAGGAAGTAATGGCGGAGCCGGAGAAGCTGGTGGACCACATAGATCTGGAGGAGGCGGCGGAGCATCTGCTGCAGGATCACCTGCGGACGGTGGAAATGGAAATGGCGGAGCTGGAAGAACTTCTAGTATTAATGGATCACCTGTGGCTAGATCCGGAGGCGGCGGAAAAGGAAGCGGAGGAGCTTCAGGCGCTGGATCAGGAGGTTCAGGAGGCGGAGCGAGCGGAAATAGTGCAGCATCTGCAAACACCGGAGGCGGTGGTGGCGGAGGCCAAGGAAACGGACAGGCAGGAAACCCTGGCGGATCTGGAATTGTAATTTTAAGACATGCAGCAGGACCTGCAGACTCATCAGGCGGAACTAAAACAACAAGTGGAACAGATACAATTCATACCTTCACAGGAGATGGGACATACACGGCATAATTATGGCACACTACGCAAAATTAAATAGCAGTAACGAAGTATTAGCAGTTCATGTTGTAGACAATGCTAACAGTGAAACTGAAGCAAAAGGAATTGAATATCTTACAGGAATTACTGGTTATACAAATTGGAAACAGACTTCTTATAACACACAATACAATGTTCATTTATTAGGAGGAACACCATTTAGAGGAAACTTCGCTACAATAGGCGGAACATATGATCCAACAAATGATATTTTCTTACCTGAAAAACCATACAGTTCTTGGACTTTAGATACAACAAATGCTAAATGGGTAGGTTCTGTATCTTATCCAACAGTTTTAAAAGACCCTATTGATAGCACAGATCCCTCAGCAATTATTCTATTTGAATGGAGCGAAAGTGAAAACACTTACGTTACAAATGATGGAACTAAAAAGTGGAATGCTTCCACTTCTGCTTGGGACACTATATAATTAATTTATTTAATTTATAATCTTCACCAACAACTCCTTTAAAATAGCTATTGAAAGCTAAACTTATTCTAGTGCTGTTGTGTTTTCTAAAAGGTACATCATGTTGAAGGTGAGACGGAAACAATACTAAGTCACCGTTTTGAATATTTATTTTCCATATATTACTATTGTATTGACTTGTTTCTTTTGTATTAAAAGAAAAATTTAAATACTCTGATTTATGAAAAACTATCTGATCTATATCCTCAACTACATTTAAATACAAAACACCAGAAACATAACTGTTGGCATGATTGTGTTGGTGATGCCATTCATTTTTTGTTGTAAAATTAATCCATGAATTTGTTATAAAAGGTTTGCAGTTTGTTACTTTTAATACATCTTTGTAATATTTTTTTAAACCAGAGATTACAAACTTTTTTAAACTACTAAAGTTTTTTTCTTCCAAAACATATGTATTCTTAGAAGTTCTATTTCCAAAATTATTATTTAATTCAAGATGATTATCATCAACTATTTTCTTTTCCTTGTTTGTAAGACGTCTGTTCATATTTGTTTTAAATATGGCAGTCGGGAATATCTCGTATATTGTATCTTTCATGAGGTTGACTTATATACTAAAATATAATAAATATCAACTATGAAAGAAATGGCAAAGATAGACTTATTTAAGACTCCTGTAACTGTTACAGAGTTAGATGTTTCGACATCTAAATTAAAATCTTTTTGTAAAATTTATAAAAACAAAAACATAACAAAAAGTAATGCGGGAGGATACCACAGTGAATTTTTAGATATTACAGTAGAACCTTTAAAATCTTTATTTAAATTAATAGATGCAGAAGTATATAAGTATTCAACTAATCTTTTAAATCTAAAAGAAGTTTTTTTTGATAATGCTTGGTATATTGTGAATCCGCCAAAAGCTTATAATAAAATTCACAGCCATCCACACTCAACAATATCAGGAGCTTTTTATATAGATGTACCAAAAAATTCTGGAGATATTGTTTTTTACAATCCAAACGATGTAGAACCTTATCTATACAGAGAAAGTATTAATAAGTTTAACGATTACAACGCTAGTAAATACATGTTACCCTGCAAAGAAAAAAACTTGATTATTTTTCCTGCTTGGTTAAAACATGAAGTATTACAGAACATGTCAAAGAAAAATAGAAAGGTACTGTCGTTTAATTACAAATGCTAAAAGAATATAAATTTTCTGAAACATTTATAGCTTATGATAAGCTTGAAAAAGATTCATTAGTTAATGATGATCTATTGAAACAAGTAATTTTAGATGATTACAAAAATAGAAAAGACGACAATCCAGATATAAAAATTACACACAATAAACATGTAGGTTGGGTAACTAATTTAATCATGGAACAGTTTAAATTAATTAAACCAAATTATCAGGGCCTAAGTTCACATAGTATTTTTGCAAATGTTGAAATGCCTGGAGAGTCTTCTCAAAGAAGAAATCATTATTATAGAAGTGATTTATTAAAATCTCCTGTAATGGTTGCTACATATTTTATAAATGGATCTGGTTTTTTAATGATCGAAAACGATGATCCCCCTATGTTAGATAGAACATATGATCATGTTATAAAACCTAGAACGTGGGCAGCTTACAATAGTCATCTAGAATCTTACAGAACTACTAACAAAGAAAAAGAACCTAGGTGTTCTATTACGGCATTAATGTATTACATATAAATGAATCTTAAATTTGCTTACTGGTATTTTAACAATGCTTTAGATAAAAAGTTTTGTAAAAAAATAATTAATCACGCTTTAAAAAAACAAAAACTATTAGGTCTAGTTGGTGAAGATAAACCTAAACAAGTAAATAAAAAGTATGTGGATAATTTAAAGAAATTAAGAAACTCACAAGTAGTTTGGTTAACCGATAGTTGGATATATGAAGCTTTACACCCTTTAATTGATACAGCTAATAGAAACGCTGGTTGGAATTTTAATTGGAAGTTTTCTGAAAAAATACAATTTACAATATATGAAAAGGGTCAACACTATAATTGGCATAGAGATTCTTTTCCTAATCCAGATAAAGCAGGAATGATAAGAAAATTATCTGTGACCGTACAACTAAATGATAGCAAAGATTTTAAAGATGGTAAGTTACAATTTTGTATGGATGACACTAGACCTGATTATGAAAGAAGAATAATAACCTGTAACGAATCAGACAGAGGTTCTGTTATTGTCTTTCCTTCTCACCTTTGGCACAGAGTAACCCCGGTTACAAAAGGCACAAGGTATTCATTAGTATTGTGGAATAGAGGAAGTACGTTTGTATGAGTTATTTAGTTAAAGATTATGAATTAATAAAAGGAGCTTTGCACTCTTCCTTTGCAGAGACTATTTATGACTATCTTCTTTTAAAAAGAAAAGTACAAGATACTTTGATAAAAAAGAAATACTATAAAAAAAGTGAATCTATATTTGGTCACTATGGCGACAACATATGCGATGATACCTGGTGTATTTATGGAGATCCATTATGTGATGTAATACTACACAGATTTATACCATCTATGTCGGAGCTTTGTGGACAAGAGGTTATACCAACATATTCTTATGCAAGGCTGTATAAAAAAGGAGACAAGTTATCAAAACATACAGATAGAGTATCTTGTAAAGTTTCTTGTACCATATTTATTGGAGGAGATACTTGGCCAATATATTTAAAAGAAAATAATAAAAATGTAAAAATAGATTTTGAACAAGGAGACATGCTTGTTTATGATGGAAGAAAATTACCACATTGGAGAAATAAATTTAAAGATAAAACATGTGCTCAATTGTTTTTACATTATGGTTTTGCTGATAATCCAGCTGATGTAAAAAATGCTTTTGATAAAAGAGAACATTATGGATTACCTGTGCATTATTATAGTGAGGTAAAGGACGGTTAATGCAACATAAAGTTTATTCATTATTTGCTACAAACATTGGAGTCTTTCAAATAGATATTGATTGTAATAAATATTTAAAAATTATTGAGAAAGAAGACTATAATTTATCGGACCCAAACAAGTCTAATCTAGCTGATATTTCCAAAAACAATAAACTGTTTAATAATAAAAAATATAAACCTTTAGAAAATAAATTTAAAGAAGCTTTAGATATGTATGCCTATAAATATCTAGAGTATAAATGTGATTTAAATATATCTAACTCCTGGTCTACAAGAACAAAAAGTAAAAAAGAATCTAGTTTACATAACCATTCTAATTCTTTTTTAAGTGGTGTGTTTTATTTACAAGAAGAAACCAGTCCAATATACTTTGAAAACTTTAACAAACCACACTTTAACGTGCCTCTGCAAAATCCTAATATTCGAAATAGTCAGTTCTATACTTTAGATACAAGACCAGGTTTGCTTTTAATTTTTCCAAGTGGTACTTATCATAAAATTTTAGAAAATAAATCTAACAAAACAAGATACTCAATAGCTTTTAATGTTTTACCAAAAGGTAAAATAGGAAGTTGTGATAATGAATTAATATTATGAACAAGATAGTTGTATTAGGTGGAGGCACCGCAGGTTTTATGACAGGGTATACTTTAAAAAAAGTATATCCAGATAAAAATGTTACAATAATAAAAAGTGACAACATACCAACAGTTGGTGTAGGAGAAAGCACATTAGGACATATCAATCAATGGCTCTCTATGGTTGGACTCGAAGATAGCGAGTTTATGAAAGAATGTAATGCTTCTTATAAATTAAGTATTAGATTTGAAAACTTTAATAAACTAGGTGACGGTGGTTTTCATTATCCCTTTGGTGTTGCTAATTTAGAAAATACAATAGCTGGATTAAATGATTGGCATTTTAAAAAAATACTACATCCTGAAACTCATGTAAGTAATTTTGCAGAAACATATTTTCCAAACATGTCTTTAGTAAACCACAATACAATTGTAAATCCTAAAATAGAAAAGGATCTGGGTTTAGGTAGTTTTTGTTTTAAAGAAGATACGGCGTATCATTTTGATGCTGCTTTATTTGGTCAATTTTTAGAAAAGAAATTTAAAGAAATAGATGGTGAAGTTGTCATTGATGATGTTGTGCGTGTTGCTACAAATGAAGATGGTATTGAAAAATTAATTTTAAGTTCAAATGAAATAACAGCAGACTTGTACATAGACTGTACTGGTTTTAAATCTATGTTGTTAGGAGAAGCTTTGAAAGAACCTTTTGAAAGCTACGAAGATATATTACCTAATAATTCTGCATGGGCCACGCAGCTACCTTACACAGATAAAAAGAAAGAGTTAGTTGGATATACTAATTGTACTGCTATACAAAATGGTTGGGTATGGAACATACCTTTATGGAATAGAATGGGAACAGGTTACGTATACTCTGATAAATATATATCTGACGAAGATGCATTAGAACAATTTAAATCATATTTGAAAAGAGATGATCTTAATTTTAGAAATTTAAAAATGAGAGTAGGTATACATAAAAGAATATTTGTAAAGAATGTGTGTGCTATAGGTTTAGCAGCAGGGTTTATAGAACCTTTAGAAAGTAATGGTCTATTATCTGTACATGAATTTTTAACAAGATTAGTTAGAGTATTAAATAGAGATTCTATATCGGAGTTTGTAAAAGAACAATTCAATGTAACTTGTAATACGTTTTTTAAAAACTTTGCTGAGTTTGTAGCTTTGCACTATGCTCTATCAGAAAGAACAGATACACAATATTGGCGAGATATACAGAAAAGAAATTATTCAATAGAGAGAGATTATGTAAAATATAATAGTTTCTTTCAAGATATAAATAGGTGGAAGTTTAATGATTTTTTCTATCCTAAAGATGGTGGTTGGGCATGTATAGCAACAGGAATGAATTGGGGTGCTACAGATGAACCTACACTTAAATATGGTTTATATTCTCATGACTTTAAAAACGTTAAAGATAATTGGAAACGATCTATTGATATGTTAGAAAAAAGAAAAAAGGATTGGGATTTAAAAGCTAGTTTTTGTCATCCCTTGGAGGAATATCTAAGATTAAATATTTACAATGATACAGACAAAGATAAAAATAAAAAACAAAAAACCACTTTTAGATAAGATAAAAAGTATAAACTCTTCTATATATTCTCATGTAGCGTTTGGGGTATCTTCTTATGATACTGTGTATAACTATGGTAAGCATAAAGAGTTTCATCCTATATTGGACGCATTCTTATTACATGCTGGAAAAGGTTTTGAGATACTAGACTTTTGGTTTAATATTTATGGTCCAAATGGTTATGTAAAACCACATGCTCATCATAAGAGTAGTGATAATGGAAACTTAAAATCTGGTGTATATTATCTACAAAAACCAATCAATTCCGGTGATCTAATCTTAAACAATCAATTGATAAAGGTGGAAGAAGATGATATTATAATCTTTGACTCTGACGTAGTTCACTACAGTCAGCCTAATCGATCAAATCAAGATAGAATAATATTATCTTGCAACCTAGGTAAAGGGTATAAAAAAGTTTTACAAAACAATAAATGGGTATTAAAACAATAAAATGTTACAAAAATTAGGCTTTCTTCCAGGTATTAATAAACAGATGACACCTACCGGTGCAGAGGGTCAGTGGATAGATTGTGATAATGTACGATTTAGATACGGATCTCCTGAAAAAATAGGTGGCTGGAATCAGTTAGGAAACATTAATGAAAATGAGCTTACAGGAGCAGGACGTGGGTTACATCATTTTGTTAATAGTTTAGGTAGAAAATACGCAATCATCGGTACAAACAGAATTTTATATGCATACTCAGGTGGAGTATTTTATGACATACACCCTATTCAATCTACAACCGATCTTACAAATGCATTTACCACGACCAATGGATCACCTACAGTAACAATAACATATCCTAGTGCACACAATTTAGTTGCAGGAGATATTTTATTAATGAGTGGTTTTTCTACAGCAACAAATTCAAACTATAGCGCTTCTGATTTTGATGGTAAAAAATATATGGTTACATCAACACCTACCAATACAGCTATAACAATCACTATGTTATCTAATGAGTCAGGTTCTGGTGCAACAACATCAGGTGGAATTACTATTAAAAAATATTATAGTGTAGGTCCAGCTGTTCAAGCAAAAGGATTTGGTTGGGGATTAGGTTCCTGGGGTGGAGAAGATTCATCTGCTGTATCAACAACTTTAGATGGGGCTATCAACTCTTCAGTAACAAGTATTACTTTAACTGATGCATCACTATTCTCTAGTGCTGGAACAAATTTTATAATTATAGATGATGAAGAAATTTCTTACACAGGAATTAGTAGTAACACTTTAACAGGATGTACAAGAGGTGTAGCTGGAACAACAGCAGCATCTCATAGTGATAACGCAACAGTTACTGCGTCAACAGACTATGTTGCATGGGGAGAAGCAGCATCAGGAGATTTAGTAATCGATCCGGGAATGTGGTCACTAGATAATTTTGGAGACAAGGCAATTTGTTTAATTCACGATGGTGCATGTTTTGAATGGGATTCATCTTTATCAAACGCTACATCTACAAGAGCAACAATTATATCTGGTGCACCTACTGCATCAAGACACATGTTAGTATCTACACCCGATCGTCACTTAGTATTTTTTGGAACAGAAACAACTATCGGAGATACTACAACACAAGATGATATGTTTATCCGATTCTCGGACCAAGAAGATATAAACACATACACACCAACAGCAACCAATACAGCTGGTACACAAAGATTAGCTGATGGATCAGAAATTCGAGGAGCGATCAGAGGTAGAGATGCAATCTATGTTTGGACAGACACAGCTTTATTTACACAACGTTTTGTTGGTCAACCATTTACTTTTGCCTTTGCACAAGTTGGAACTCACTGTGGACTTGCAGGTCAGAACGCATGTGTAGAAGTTGATGGTGCTGCATACTGGATGTCAGAAAATGGTTTTTTTAGATATGCAGGTAAATTAGAATCATTACCTTGTTTAGTAGAGGATCATGTTTATAATGACATCAATATTGAATCCGGTAACCAAATGATATCTGCTGGATTAAATAATTTGTATGGTGAAGTAATGTGGTTTTATCCAAGTGCAACATCTTCTGTTGTAAATAAAATGGTTTGTTATAATTATTTTGATTCATCAACACAAAGACCTGTCTGGACTATTGGTTCTTTAGCTAGAACGATGTGGAGAGATTCTGCTATATTTGGTTTACCTCACGCTTTAGAATATGATGCTGAAACAGATACATCTTTTGATGTTATAGGAAATACGGAAGGTAGAACAAGCTACTATGAACACGAAACAGGGACAGATCAAAATAGAAATTCAACTATAACTGCAATCATAGCAAACATAACTTCTGGAGATTACGATATTACTCAACAAAGATCGGCTCAAGGACAGCAAACAGGTGTTGCAACATTTAAAGGCGATGGAGAATATCTAATGAAGATAAGAAGGTTTGTACCTGATTTTATATCTCAAACTGGTAACACACAAATTACATTAAATTTAAGAAATTATCCAAGTGATACGTCTGCAAGTTCATCGCTTGGACCATTTACCGTTTCATCATCAACTCAAAAAGTAGACACACGTGCAAGAGCTAGAGCTGTTGCATTAAAAATAGCAAACACAGGTGCCTCTCAAAGTTGGAAGTTAGGAACTTTTAAATTAGACACACAACCAGATGGACGTAGATAATGGCTAAGATAGCACAAGTTATAACTAGACCTTCACGAGAATATGATTACACAATAGCAGAAGCTCAAACAAGAGATTTAGATGCTATTGTACAGAAATTAAACTCAACATATCAAGAAGACTTAAAAGAGGAGATAGAAGCATTTAACTTCTTTTTAAACTAATGGCTAATCAATATAAATTTGTAGGTACAGATAACAGCACATCAGGAAGTGCAATAAATCCTTTTGGAACTGGTAACCCTTTGGTAAGTGAAACATATGTAATTAAATCTATACTAGTTACATCAGAAGGAACGCCTACAGTTACTATTACAAATAATAGTATTACAGCTATAAAATCAGCAGCTTTAACTGCTAATACTACAACAGAATTACTTACTCAACCTTTGATAGTTGAAGGCGGTAATACCCTAACTGTACAATCAAGTAATACAAATTCATTTGATGTAGCGGTTAGCTATCTAAATATTAAGAAGGAGATAACAACATAATGGAAGAACTAAAGCCAGAAAAAATAATAGAAGTAATTACTAACAAAAAAACAGGCGAAAAATACATGTCTGATGAAGAATGGAAAGCAAAAGGAATATCACCAGATGATATACAAAGAGATGTAACTGTGATAATGCCAAGCCTTGATTTATTAGGAAAAACAAAATAGAATAGATAAATGGCCATAACTAGAACTCAAATAGCAAAACAATTACTAGAACAAGGAGGACGTGTAGGACTCAAAGGTGGTGGTGCTGATATGGGAACAGTTGGCACACCTGATTCACCAGCTAGAGACAATAGAGAAATTGGTGCAAGAAAATCAAGAACAGAAGCTGCGGCTAGAGCTAGAACAAAAAACATGGCTCAGTTTGGTGATCCAGATCCAGAAGTAGATGTTCCTAGAAACGAAAGAGCAGACACAGCAACTAATTATTTAAAAAATTTAGACGCTGAAAGAAGATCTAATCCTACCTTAGCGGCAATGTCCATGATTAATCCTATATTTGGTATTCCTACTTTAGTAGATATTGCTAGAAAAACTGGTAAAATAAGAGATGAGTTTGGACTTACCTATAACAATGATGAGGATGATGATGATACAGGTGGAAATAATGGTACTAGAGCAGATCCATTTCTACCTATGTCACAACCAGCATCAACACCGGTCGTAGACGATTACTATGCAAACGTTGGTGGCAATCCATTTGCAGATAGAGAAGCGTATAGATTTTTTAATGAAGGTGGTATGGCAGATAAGACTGTAGGTGGGATCATGGACCTTGAATCATCAAGACAAATGTATGGTCTAGGTAAACTTGTTAAGAAAGTTACAAGATCAGTTAAGAAGATAGCTAAGTCAGATTTAGGTAAAGCTGCATTAATAGCAGCTGGCGGATATTATTTAGGTGGAGGTAGTTTTTTAGGAGCACAAAGAGCTGGTATGACTGGATTTAAATTTGCAAATATACCTGGATTTACGGGAGCTAAAAATTTTATGATGGGTAAACCATTAGGGTTTAAAACAGCTGGAGATTCTGTAGCTAGAGGAACAGGATTTTTAGACATGATAGGTGGTAAAGCAGGTTTAGGTATATTAGGAGCATCAACATTAGCAGGTTTAATGACACCAAAACAAGACGAGGATGATGATGAAGAATTCGAAAGAGGTGAAGGTATAGATATAGCAAAAATTAGATCCAATCCTTTTGAATATACTGCACCTAGATTTATGGCTGAAGGTGGATCTACAGATAAAGAACCTGTGGCTAAAAAGGTTATGCCATTACTAGATATGGATGGTCAAGAAAAAGATTACAGAGAAACAGGTGGTTTTGTAGATATGGGTAGAATGGAAAAAGCAGACGATGTCCCTGCAAGATTATCTAAGAATGAGTTTGTATTTACAGCTGACGCTGTTAGAAATGCAGGTGACGGAAGTGTGGACAAAGGCGCAGAAGTTATGTATAACATGATGAAGAACCTAGAATCCGGAGGTGACGTATCAGAAGAATCGCAAGGATTAGAAGGCGCTAGAGACATGTTTAAAACATCACAAAGATTAGAGGAAGTATTATAATGGCTGTTACAACACAAAGAAATTTACCTGCACAATTTGTCGAAGATCTAGGAAAAGATTTAGCAACACAGGTAGTAGCACAATCAGGTGTACCGGTTGTATCAACAGGTATAGCTGGCATATCACAACAAGCAGGCGAGACAGCAGAAGCATTTAAAGCAAGACAAGATGCAGCTCAAGCCTTTACAACAAGACAACAAAGTTTATCAGGACTTGCACCACAAATAGCAAGTCAAGATGCATTACAAACACAAGCACAAAATTTAGCAACCCAAGGTGTAGGTTCTTTTGCACCTTTCTTACAACAAGCACAAACTGCAGGCACAGCAGCTGGAACAGCATTAGGTGGAGTAGGTTTGGGAGCAACAGCTTTCCAACAAGACGTACAAGACTTTATGTCACCGTATCAATCACAAGTTATTGATGCAACACTTTCAGAATTTGATCGTAATACAGCTATACAACAGCAAGGTATACGAGATCAGCAAGCAGCTTTGGGTGCGCTCGGCAGTGGTCGAGCGGGAGTGCAACTCGCAGAGTTTGGCACAGGGGCTGCGAGAGAACGAGC
>Ga0098042_1000382_pt1 | contig 17158 bp, 28 predicted proteins | sample 9_EtaG_FD_75066 | JGI IMG/M metagenome (GOLD analysis project Ga0098042, IMG submission 75066) | Marine viral communities from the Subarctic Pacific Ocean - 9_ETSP_OMZ_AT15188 metaG | ecosystem: Environmental > Aquatic > Marine > Oceanic | place: Pacific Ocean | collected 2015-01-10
GTGATGCTGTCATAGAGTTTCAAGCAGACCCCAACAGCGACACACTGAATGCATTGACTGCGGCGGTCAACTCAGCCAAGAACGCGGAGCACAACAACGGCTTCCTATACGGCAAGTTCCTGAGCAAGGATGCATTCAACTACAGCGACCAGCACACTGATGAGAAAACAAAGGAGAAGCATGGACTGTTCCCCCACAGCAACAAGGGCATTGAGTGCATGTTCAGGACCTTCGAGTTGGCAAGGGCATTCACCGAGGGCACCGCTCGCAACGTGGATTGCACCAAGCCGACCGTGGACTGGACCGAGTTGTTCTCGTACCTCAAGGGCACGAGCAGCACCTACTGGAGGGAGAACCTGATTTGCATATCGGAGAATGTTCCTGCATACTTGAGAGAGGCAGCAGAGGCATGTGGTCCCAAGATGCTGCACCATGACAACAAGTACTCTCACAAGGACAACTTCATTCCTTGTGGACATAGTGAGTGTGAGACCTGCACAGTTCACGTCGAGGTCGTTGAGCAGATGAGATACACTGCTGAGATTGGTGCGCTCATGCTGACGGGAGCATACCCCGAGGTGTACCTAGCATCGAAGCAGAAGAGCACACCAGCATCGTACTCGGTGTGCAAGTTGCTCAAGTCGAGGGAGTACGAGAGTGTCAAGCCTAGGATGTGGGTCGAGGCGTGGCAGGGATTGAACATGAAGGACCCCATGTATCCGATGCTGAGTGAGTTGCTCACCAAGTTCGTGAAGAACCAGATGGGCGATGACAAGGATTGGACTGATGCGATTATCGCAATATCGAAGGAGGAAGAGGAATGAAAGGAAACTGTCATACAGGAAACATACCAGTGATTGAAGAGCAAGGCGTCATCGTCTACGGTGGCGGCACCAACAGGGATGGTGGCTGGCACACCATGGCCGAAGTGCCTGACTTGGCACTTGGGCCGAAGGGCGTGATGCGCTCGGTCCACTACAACGACGTCATACCTGACGGTTGGAAGTGTGCCAATGCATTCATCGCCCAGCAGGTGCCCATCCTCATCGAGATTGACTGGCCTGACTTCAGCATACCCAGAAACTTGGGCAAGGAGTTCTGGCTGGCGCTCGTTGATGACATCAAGGAGAGGGGCATCAAGACCGTCTCCTGCCAATGCATGGGTGGTCACGGCAGGACTGGTGTCCAGTTGGCGATACTGATGCACTACCTGACGCCGGAGGACAAGAGGACTTGGAAGGACACAGCCGACCTAGTGATGGAAGTGAGGAAGAGGATGTGTGAGCATTGCGTCGAGTCCAAGTCCCAGCAGACGTACATCGCCGAGGTGTGCGACTTGCCCGAGGGTGAGTCCGTCATCGTGAGTCGAGGCTTCGACTCGGCATGGGACAACTTCCATGTCACTCAGGATGACATCAAGAAGGCACTGGAGAAGCCCAATGACAAGAAGAAGAAGCAACCGAAGAAGAAGAAGGGGCAGCAGAAACTAGGAGACTTCTCCCCCAAGAGGCACTTCGGTGAGGTGCAGAGGGGATGGAAGGCCATGCTGTGTCTAGATGATGACAGGGTCGTTTGGATGCCAGAGCGGGAGGAGAGGCCCAAGGAGTCGTGGACGAGGGTTGATGGTGACATCGACGAGTTCCGCGACCAGTTCTGTGCGGTCACTGGTGACGTGTTTCACCCGATGGAGATGCACGACACACAGACATCCAAGTTCGCAATGGCTCAGTTCGCTGAACTTGAGACGAACAAGGATGGAAGGGTCAAGGTCAAGGGGCGATGGTATCATCCAGCGTTCCTTGAGTTCGACGAGGAGAAAGAGGAGGTGATGCTTGCCAGCGACCTGTGGAAAGAAGCATCGGAAAACAAGAAGGAGAGTGAAGAATAATGGAAACAAGAATGCAAGTAAAATGCGATTATGATGAAGGACGAATGCACATCCAAGGCGTCTCAGACGTCGAGGACAACAGGGGCTACGGCCACTGCGTGAAGATACGCACAGACGTGAATGTGAGTATGTGGCTGAGGGAGCAAGAACCAGTGCTCAAGTCAGCGGCGAGTCAGGAACTACTGTACACGCCGTTCACTATCTATGAGTACGACAACCAAGTTTGTCAGATGTTCATACCCGGCTCGCCATGCAACCATTCAGGCGGTGCTGTGTTGGACATGCACCCGCTGTCAAGCGGTGTGTCATCCCTGCTCAAGTGGGCGAGGGCATCCAACTTGATTGAGAAGAAAGAGGGTGCGCCCTTTGCCAGTCAGGAGGAAGAGGAATGAACGGGCATACGATAGCGATGTGGACTAATGGTGGACTCACAGTCATTGACAGACGAGAGATAGCAGCCATGACAAGAGTGGAGGAAGATGATTCCTATGACACCTTGGAGATACACATGCGCTCTGGTACAATCTTCTGTACGAAGGATGAGAGTGTGATGGAATCACTGTGGTACGTAGGTGATTGGGGCATCGACCACCAAGAGGAGGAAGAGTAATGGCGACGAAGAACAAGAAGAGAGCAATATACGAGAGCGCGTCGAGTACGCTGATAAATCCGAGGTTCACTGCTGTGGACCTGAGCAAGGTATCTGGCTACACCTATCTGTGCCCCATACACGAGGGCGCTAACTTTCAGGTGGACATACACATGAACAGCGGCACCATCTTCTCAGTGAGGATGAGCGAGAAGGATTTCAACAAACTCGATAGGCTATGGCAGTATTGGAGTGATGAGTAATGAGTAAGTTAGTAATTGATTTGAAGAAGAACGTGATAGAAATCAATGGCAGGATTGCCATTGACATGAATGAAGAGAAGATAATGGTGAACATGGATGGTGACCCACCACAGGCGTTTGATGGAACCTCGGAGCCACAGACGACGTTGCATGAGTGGTTCAATCAACCCAAGCAGGTGACTGAGGGGAAAAGGCCACATGACGCAGTGAGTGCCAGTAAGAGGCACAGTGCCAAGAGAAAGAGGGGTTGGTACGTAGGCAAGCGAATAACGATGGCTGATGGCACCAAGGCGACTGTGGTGGAGCACATAAGAGGTAGACAGTATCTTGTGAAATTCAACATGAGAAGGGGCAATACTGGTTCCTTCGCTACTGTCAGCAGATACGCTGCTCACTATGAGAAGGAGCACCGATGGGACTGGTGGGAAGACCGGAAGCAGACCAAGAACGGGATAGGACGACGAACGTCAAAAAACTCGGGCACTAGGACTGACAAACACGGCAAACATCGATGCAGCCTATGTGGTAAGAGGGGACATAACAGAAGAACGTGCCCCCTTGGAGGTGGTAAGTGATGTGGATTTGTGACAATGAGGGATTCCTGAGCATCGTGAAGAACCGGAACGACGAGGATACCTTGCTGGTGAGAGCGAGGTCGGAAGAGCACATCAAGAATGTCTTTCCCTACTGCGAGATGTTCACCGATGCCGGGGCTGACTATCCGTATCGCGCCTACATCAACAGGGACGAGGTCGCGGAGGTCATTGCCATGAGGTTGGCTGAGATTGACTATACCAACTTCAAGGACTCCGTGGTGGATGATGACCTGCATGATGCCTATGTCAATATGTGGCAGGTCATGTGGTCGGCCTACTACGATGGGAGGTGGAAAGTACAATGATGAAGCGATTCATCAGGCATGAGAGAGCGCTTGAGATGAAACTGGACAAAGTGATAGAACTACTTGAGCGGCAGAACGAGTTGCTTCTCATGATTGCGGAGCACACGAGGTGACTGAATGAGCAACGAGATAAACACCATAATGAGAGAGTTGATTGAAAGTCTGGAATTAAAGCGGGATGAAGTGGAGTTCCTGACGAAGGAGAATACATTCGCAATGAAGTTGGATAGAATAGCAGTGACGGAGGAGCAAGCGACACAGACCTTCTCACATGAGAGCCTGATGCGTCTCACTGGAATGTTCCATCTATGGATGCTAGGTAGAATCAATGACAGGTGGCGACCGAGTGGCTACTCGAAGGACTCAGTGCCTCAGACATTCACTGTTCTCAGCACGATAGACTGGAGTGATGATGAATGAGGCATGAGTTCTCCGTGAATGAGATGGATGAGAATGGACTTGTTCCCCTCGATGAGGGCAGAGCAGCCGACATCGTGGGCGCGAGTATAAGGTTCCACTTCACAGATGGTAATATTGATTGCAAGGTTCTATATGCATCATTCGATGCGAGGGGTATTCACTGCCCCCAGAATAGTGCAGTGGAGTGCGATGGATGTGCGTGTCTGATTACCGACAAGGGTGAGGTGATGATGTGCAGAGAAAGCAACACGTTCCTGAAGAGGATAAGAGAAGGAGATGAGAGAAATGAATGAACAGATGAAGACATGGATGAAAGAACACTTCGCCAACATGGCCGAAGGTGGAATATGGATGCCCGAGAACGCCGGTATAACGTATCAGAAGAAGGACAGCAAGACCCTGTTCCTGATTAGGCTGGTCGATTCTGAGGGTTGCCGTGACAACCACGAGAGGATAAAGGCGGTCGCTTGGGACCTAGGCTATACGGTCAAGGACGATGAGGCTGAGATTGTGCCTGAGCCACGCAATCAGATGGAGGCTCATGTGCAGGAGTTGGAGATGAAGAGGAAGATTGCCCAAGGCTGGGCTGACAAGGACGGTACGCTACTAGTGGACATGAACTTGGATGCGGCGTATCCTAGATTCGTGGAGGATAGGGAAGTCCTGCTTGACAACGGCAACACTACGTCAGTGGAGATATGGGAGTACTCGCTCCTGAATCCAAACACCGAAGAGACGTTGTCACTCGACCCCGATGACTACCACCTGCTGATGGGCGATGACAGGTACATGCAGTACATGAACGAGAGTGGGCAACTGATGACCGCTTTGGGTAGGCCAGAGATGATACAGGCCATCGACGAGGGCTACGGTGTATTGGTTGGCACCACCGACCCCTACACTGATGAGAAGGTACCGCCTTGGATGTACGGCACCTACTGCAAGGTCACACCCACCCTCAGAGAAGAGGAGTGAGCATGGCGAACGCATACAGGCTGAAGTATTGTGCCACATGCAAGAAACAGAGGAACCTAGTGTGGGACCCGAAGAGGGAGCGTTGCTACGACTGCATCACGAAGGAGGGGCTTTGATGGATGACATAGTGGCGTGGCGCTCCCCCTGCTTGGAACACAAGTGGAGGGACGGAAAGGGCATGATATTCCTGAGAGGGATAGAGTACTACAGACAACTGTGGATAGACTTGAGACTGCTGAACCAATCAAAGGTCCCCGGTACATGGACGAAGCATGGAGTGCGCTTGTCCATAGAGCAGGCAGTGGAACTGCAAGATGCGCTCCAACAACTGATAGGAGAGATGAAGGATGAAGAAGAACGGAAGCAACGAAGAGAGAGCGGCGAGCGTGACACACGCTGAGTACGAGATACTCAATCACGTCGTGAGCGAAATAGACCTTAGCAGGTTGCAGTCGCGCATGTGTGATGATGATGTGTCGAGGGACAGGTTCACCAAGGCTGGTGGGAATATCCTTGGATTGATTGAGAACATGATGGGGAGACGTAGGCACAAGTTGCCCAAGAGTCATCCAGAGTACAGGGGGAAGGACGCATGAAGTTCAAGGTCGGTGATGTGGTGAGCAACGTCTACACCGATGAGGTGTCAGTGGTCACGAAGGTTGAGAGGGAGTGGGCGCTACCCGTCTATGAGATTGAGACCATCGACGGTGATAGAACTGACAGGTTCAACGTCAGGTACGAGCACTGCTGGGAGTTGGTGTTCGACAAGGAGACAGCAGACTTCCTCCGAGGCAGGAAGGCGGGTGAGGATGAGTGATTCACTTCCGAATACTAGACGAGACCATGTGTGGTGCTGAGTACACAGAGCCGAGCGCGAAGGCTGCCAAGGACGGTAGGCTGTGTGATGATTGTATCCAAGTGATGTGGAAGGAGCAGTACAGAAGGAACACATTGCTGAGAGTGAAAGTGAAAGTGAATGAGGAAGTCAACGTGCGTGAGCATGATGATAGTGAAGAAGGGGAGGCAGGATTGTACTTGATTGACTTCAAGGACTCTTGACTATAAAAAGGAACACAAGGAGATAGGACATGGAAATTGAAGATATGGATTGGACCGATGGGAGCGGTACTGCTTTGAAGAAGGCAGGCGCTCTTCTGTCGAAGATAGAGAAGGACATACACAGTCCTGATGAGGATTACTATGCAGACCCGCAACTACTGATAGTGGACATGAAGACTGGTGCCTCGCTTACTGTGGGCACCGAGTTCAAGGACACTGGAAAGACGAATGGACACGGATACAGACGATGCAAGCAGGTGAGACAGCGAGTCACTGCGAAATTACCCACGAAGAAGATAATGAGCAGATTGCTCAAGATAGCAATCAGGAACTTCGTGCCCAAGGATGCACCTGAGGATGAGTACAGCATCGTTGTCAAGAAAGCCATAGAGGACATAGCCAAGGAGATGGCTGATGAGTCCAACTGGAGCACAACCGACGACAAGTACGCCACTGCAATCACAGCGGCTGTCAGTGACATCCTAGGTGAGACATGGAGTACGAGAGCAGGAGACACATGCACCTCATTCGCAATTGAACCCGCTGGAACCACTGAGTTCGACTTCAGCAAGTTGCAGGTGAGGGAAGAGGAGGAAGTGAAGCATGTCCTTGGAAATTTCTGAGACTAAGACCGACTCTGAGAACTGCATGCATTGCGGTAGAAACTTCACCTTCGAAATCAAGAGGGGCGGTAGGCCTAGGCTCTGTTCGGTAGAATGCAAGGTCGCTAACAGGAAACTGAAGAAGAAACCCAAGAAGAGGGTCGTTAGGCAGCACAAATGCTCAGGTTGCGACAGACAGATAGTGCAGACAGGTAGAGGCGGAACGAGGCTCTTCTGTGGTGTTTGCAGGGAACAGAGGAGAAAGGAGTCCTACAAGAAATACAGACAGAAGAACAGGATACCTGTCGAGAGGGAGCAGGGCAACTGTGAGATGTGCGGATGTTCCCTCGGAGTTCTGAAGGGCAGGGGGCGTGTACGCAAGTATTGCCCCGAATGCTATCGCAAGAAGCGCAATCAGAAGTCTAGGGAATACGAAAAGAGGAAATACCAACCAGTTGTGAGACGATACCAATGCGAGGGATGCAAGCAGACATTCACACAGACGGGGAAGGGGAAATTGCGAAAGCACTGCGAGGCTTGCTCATGAGAGAGAGACCTGACCCTCCCCTAGAGGCATGGACCTTCCTCAAGCAGGAGGTGAGACTCAGAGGCTCAACAGGGGCCGCGCTGAGGACACTTCCTGACGGTAGGAGAGTCGTGGTCAAGAGAGGCGGTGCTGCTGGAGGAAACAGAGAGGCACACATCAGAAACGAGTTCGACATGAACAGATATCTCAATGAGTTAGGGCTTGCTGTTCCTGATGCAAGAATGACCACCGAGGATGGAAGACCGACGATGATTACGCAATTCGAAGAGGGAGCGAAGCCGATAGACGAGGAAGACTATCCTCAATTGAGAAGAGACATAGTCCCCCATGCCCTAATATCCAACTGGGACGTTGTTGGCATGGACTACGACAACGTGCTGAGGAGACCCGATGGTAGACTCACATACGTCGATGTCGGCGGTGCTGGTCCATACAGGGCTCAAGGTGCACCGAAAGGAGCAGCCTTCGGTCCTACAGTCAATGAGTTCGCATCCTTTGAAGACCACATGCCTGAGATATATCACAACATGAGCGATGAGGAGATAGGACAATCATACGACCAATATGGCGGTGTTGATGCCATGACTGATGCAACCAGTGCGATACAGAATCCACAGGTGGCTGACATGATGAGACTAAGAGCACAGGATATTGCAAGAAGGGTAGCATGAAAGCCCTTAATGCAAGATACCTGACCCCATAAGTGATGCAATACGCCGAGTTCGCTCTTGCTTGGGAGAGCAGGAGGCTCGGTGATAAGCGAGCCCTGCACCGTCTAAAGTTCGGGATGGAGGATGCGCTGTCAGCGTACGCCATCCTCTTTCCCGACAAGCAGGATACGCTCACGGAGACCATGGCGATACTGAAGGTCGCCACTGAGTTGGAGACGCCAGTAGAGATACTGAGGGAACTATTGACGGGCTCGGTGTCCCAACTTCTGGCGTCCGAGAGCAGCGATGCACCACAATCGGGATTCTCGTTGGACGACGTCTTGAGACTGAGGATGGCCATCCTGAAGGACTTCGCGTTCCTTACGACGTCCAAGCAACTCAGCGAGCCCGAGGCTAGGCTCTTTTGGTCCACATTGGTGAGGGATAGAGCAATCATTACAAGGGGCGGATTTCTAACCCTCCTAGGCTCGCAACTCGACATCAAGGCGGATGTCATCAGAGGGAGCAGAGCGTACCTCTCTGATGAGGACATCATAGAGTGCATGTACGAGAACCCGGAGAGGTTGTTCAACCCAACTGAATGGCATCATAGCCCTAGGGTGGCACTGAAGAAGAGACCACTTTACTCTTGGAACAAACAGAGGGTAAGTGGTCTTGATGAGTACAATGGGGCGTTATATCAGGAGATACCAATGAATGGCGTCACCGAACTTATCATGGAGTCCGATGTGATATTGGAGATGGCGAGGGACGGGACCATCGTTGATGCGATATACCCCTCTCATCCTGACTTGGAACTTCAAGACAGGCTGGCCATGTGCCATGATAGCAGAGATGCACAGATAGCGTGGCCTGTTCCCATACCATCATGGCATGCATTGATGAGAATAGACGACAACCACAGCGTCAGGTTCCCGAACACATCAGCCTATGACCCATCTGAGGAAGGTGGCTATCTTCTCGTGAGGGACCATCATATCCACAATCTGAGACTCGACTCATACAAGCAGGAGAGTGATGGCTCGATGATGTTGAGACTCCAAGCGATGGACGGCTATGATGATTACGTCGATGCTTGTCTGTGTAAGGTCCACGAGCCGAGCGACAAGACCAGCATCATGTTTCACTTGGATAGGTTGATGCCTGATAGGACCAAGGTGGAGGCTGAGTGGGTAGTTGTGCCGATAGACCATTGCGTTGTGGTCTCTGTGTCATCACCATTCATAGACAGAACGACGAACATGCTCTCGACCCCCTCTTACATGTCGCTGAGGGACGGCATGGGAATGGAGGACGTCACTCAGTATGTGGACTTGATAGGTGGTAGCCTTGGATAAGGATGCAGTAGGACTGGGAATCGCACTGACCGAGGTGCGCTTCAGTTCTTGGTTCGAGGATAGAGGTGATAGCACATCAAGCGTCAGATTGCAGAAGAGAATACGGTGGCGCTCGCTCTTCTCAAGTGGGACGGACGAACAGAGGGAGTGTGTCGAGTCATTTCTAAATAACTACGGATTGAAACTGCGAAAGTCATACCATCGCGTGGATGATGTCGAGCAGTTCATCATCCTGTTCGAGAAGATAGAAGCAGTGTATGGGTTCACACCATCAGACATCAAGGGCATGAGGGTCATGAGATGGTTGTACGACAATCCACCACCCGCTAACTGGGAGAGGTTCGTAGATTGGGCTCCACTCTATGACAGGATGTATGAAAACATCGAAAAGTCTCTCTGACTATAAAAAGGAACACTTGCTCCGTAGTCATGCGGCTATTGGAGAGAGCAATACCTGACACACTTGATGACTTAGTAGGATTGGATAAACTGACAAGTGATGTCAGGGGATGGGTCAGCGATGGCTCGTTCCCTCAAGCACTGCTGTTTCATGGACCACCCGGAATCGGTAAGACGAGTGCAGCCACTGTGATTGCCAAGACCATGCTTGGTGAGCATTTCAATGATATGAACTTCATCGAGACCAACGCCAGCGATGACCGTGGGATTGACTTCATCAGGAATGAACTCAAGTTCGCCATGAGGGCCAAGTCAATCGGCACCAGTCGTAAGGTCGTCCTACTCGATGAGGCAGATGGTCTCACACCAAGCGCCCAAGACGCTATGCGTCAAATCATCGAGAAGTACTCCAACAACGCGATGTTGATACTTACATGCAATGACTTAGCGAAGGTTAGACCAGCCATACGCTCTAGGTGCAAAACCTATGCATTCAAACCGGTCTCATCGGAGGCTGGGGCAAAGAGGCTCATGACCATACTCGGTAGGGAGTGGCATGCATACTGGCATGACCTGAGTGATTTGCTTGAGAAATTGGTCAACATCATGAATGGAGACATGAGGGCATGTGTGATGTTTCTCGACGGCATGATGGTTGACTCCCTCAAGGACAGGATAGAACTCCTCAATGCCATGACCACGGATGACAACGCACTACTCGCTGTCAAGGATGATTGGTACAAGTTGAGACGCAACCTTCATGCACTGCTCGATGCTGGCACACCACTCCACCACGTACTGAATGGATTCTACAGAAACATGAGGGGGCACTTCGATAGAGAGGTGTACCCGGTTCTGTGGAACATGATGGCCGTGTATGGGGATGTGCTGGTACATAAGCACACATGGAGTGGCGACGACCGCTCCTACATTGACTACATGGTAGCGAAAATGAAGAGGGAAAGTGAAAAGAAATGAGTGTAAAAAGCATAGACATAGAAGAATTGGGCTCCACCATTCAGGGGAGCCTACTGAGGGTCGAGGTACAGATTGCCAACCTGACCGACGCAGTGAAAGAACTAGTGGCAATCATGAAGGATGAGGTATTATGAAAGAAGAAAACAACCCGTTTAAGAAGGAAAGAAAGACAGAAGAATGGCCTGCTGAGGTAGTCGAAAGGCTCAGCATGCAGGCTGAGAGGACAGGGGAGTCCTTGGAGAAGGTGCAAGAGGCCTTCATCAAGCACTTGCTCAAGGAACACTCGTGTGATGATTGGGCCGCTGAGAGCGAGGACCTGTTGATTGACTGGGCAGAGTCGTTCATCATAATGGACAGACGAAGCAGCGTCAGTGGCGGCGGTGCTGACACAACGACATTCGTCGGCACGTTCGTCGGCGTAGATGCAAAATCCACAGACAGGAGACAGAACATCGTCAGACGCAGAGTCGACATGTGGAAGCAGAACAGCAACGAGGCACTTGGCAGCGGCCAAGTCGGCCACTACATGAAGGAGGGCGATACATGGGTCATCAACACTACTAATGGCGTCATCGATACGAACGAGTCTGTTGAGAACATCCCGTCGATGGGATTCAAGGCAGGCAATGACTACATCTGTCTCTTGAGCAAGGCCGGTAGACCATACCCCCACAAGAGCATCGGTAGGCATTACTACTTCCTAGGCAATGAGACCAACGAATTCGTCAACAACGGCAACGTCTCTCTCTGGAGAGTGGATTGTACCGATGACAACAGGAACCACGAAGTTAGGGTCGGTGTTCCCTGTAAGATACAAGTTAGAATGCCAACCACGGAGTTGGATGCCTTCAAGGACATCCTCAACACCAACATGAACTTCTGGGACACGGTTGAGTACACGAACGACTTCGTCGATGAGGGAGTCAAGAGGTACCTCAACCCGTTCACTTACTGGACAAACGAGGACTTCGTTGACGAGATGTTCGTCGACCTTGAGTCACTCGGTGAGGCCTACGAGGCGAACGTGCGAACCTTCGAGGGTGCGGATGGTAGGCAAGGCAAGGTGGGACCGATAGTTTTCACCAAAGGCATCGTCAACCGCATGAGCCCGGAGGGCAGGGAGAGCGAGTACGATGAGTCTGGTCGTTCCTACTCACTCTCATTGACATCCTCAAAATTACAACGTGTCAACGGCACAGGTATCGGTAGCGACATCACAGTTTGGGTGTCTGGTGCCTGCAACGACCTCAGTCACCCCTTCCACTTCGAGGAGGAGGATGGAGAGAAGTGGCCATATGCAGAGAGGAGCCCTGTGCTTGTCTGTGGTAGATTGGCCATGTCATCAAGAGACGGACAAATGATTCCAAACATCAAGGCGATGGGTGTGTTCGCTAGCGCTCGCCGCTCCCGAAGGGGGCAGCGAGGTGGCAACACTGGCTCAGAGCAGTTCATGTGAGGTGAGAGAATGACAGAAAAGAGAACAAAGAGAGAGATTGAAGGAGAACTGAAAGAGAAAACCGCCGAGTTAGCCTCGGCGATTGAGAAGAACGAGGGTCTAGTTGCTCAATACAACGAGTTGCTATCCCAAGCACAGTCAGTGCAGAAGGTTGCCAATGACAGGCTGATGTCAATCAGACTGCTTGAGTCCTTCGCTAACACGGTGCTTAATGCTGGACAGCAACTAAAGAGCGACATGATAGAACTAGGCCTCGTTCAGCAGCAGTCCGCAGAGACTGAGTCTGACGGGGGCGAGCAGTGATGGCTGGATTCGGTAAGGCGAAGGACCTACAGGTGCAGGAAGAGGAGGCTGAGGAATTGGCTTCCACTCCTGTCACTCAGAGGACTGACTCTGGTGCATTCGCTGCGCTGAGGGCAGAATTCGAGCAACTACAACAAGGTGGTCCGAAGACTCATATCTTCATGGGCATCATAGGTCATGAGAATACAGGCAAGACTGGTATCGTGTTCGACTTCTTCCAGAAGTACTGCGATGAGGAAGATGAGCCAAAGTACCTAGCGGTGCTTGACTTCGATGGCGGCGGTGCTGCTACCAAGTCGGCCTTCTACCCTGATAACAAGTACATCAAGTGCTGGGACCCTTGGGTCATGAACGTCAATGACAGGACTGCGTATGACTACCCTGCCACGCATGACAGGGTCATGTCAATCCTACAGTACACCTTGAGCGAGCACGAGGAATACTGGGGTGTTCTCGTCACAGGTGTTGACCTGTTCGATAGCGTAGCGACCAATTGCATGCGCATCGCCGACCTTGGCTTGAGCCGTGATGGTATCGATGCTGCTGATAACAGAGGCGCTGGTACAGGCAGGAGAGTCGAGTACCAGTGGGACTGGGCCATCAGGACCACACGTTTCCATCAGATGACTGCACTGTGCAGGGGTCTGGTCAAGAGAGGCGTGAGGGTGTTCTGGGAGACGCATCTCAAGATGACGAACTACAGCAGCGCCAACGAGCAAAACGCACAGTGGCGTCCCGCTTGGGAGAAGTCAACGAACAACTACATGTATCAAATCGTACTATGCGAGAGGAACGACATCACCGATGACTCAGGAGAGGTCGTCATGTCCGAGTACACTGCTACGTTCGAGAAGAGCAAGACCGACGCTGCGCTACAAGGGCAGAAGAGCATCACACTCAGGACAGAGCAGGGGAAGAGACCCACATGGAACGGACTACCTGAACTAAGGAACCTCTAGGTGACTAAGATGGATGAGAGGATATCGAACTATCCACCGGGGATGACAGCAGCCGACCATGCTTACCTCGATGGCAACATCGACTGTGAGCATGAGGAAGGATACACCATCAAGGGTCTGGAGGAGATAGACGTACGCGATGGCACGGTGTCCTTCGAGGTCGAATGTGACGTATGCGGTGTCCTAGGTTATGTGACATATGACTTGGTAAAGGACAAGAGTGGCAACGTCGAGTGTCAAGTGGAGTGGTAGAATGCCTACACTGACCCTAGACAAGGATGAGTTGCTCAGTCACATAGGGCAGTTCCCTCAGAACATCAATGACCTGAGGTTGGACCTTAGCGAGGACACGCAGGTCATGACCTACGCCGTTGGATACCAGACCCATTACCTAAGGGTGAAGAGGACACTCTCCACAGGCATTGAGAAGGCTGGTTCGATAGTCATCTCCGACCTAGCGAAGTTGGTGACGTTCGTGAAGAAGTGCAAGGGACAGGTGAAACTCAAGCAGATTGCAAACGGCAAGACCCTGTACGTGTCATCTGGCAACTTGAAGATGAACCTACCCATCACTGACTGTAAAAGCACACAGATGCTACCCAACTTCGACAAGTTGGTCACGAAGGCAGAGGACGTGGATTGGAATACCTTTGGCGTAGACAAGTACGAAGTACACGGTATAGCCAATCTCAAGGATTTCAAGAGCCTATCATCCATGAAGAATCTGATAGCCAACAACTCTGACTTCAAGGTCACGGCAAACGCTGAGGCTGGTGAGATATCAGTCGCTGTTGGCAAGGAGCATGATGTGAAGATATTCGCCACGACCGAACTGAGCAACAACAGGGGTCCTGCCCACACGGTCTACTCCAACTTCGGACCTTGGTTGATGCCATGCCTAGGTCTCGTGTCTCCCTCCAATGCCACGTTGCACTTCGGCCAAGCGACTGGGCTCGTGGTTGAGCAGGAGAAGACCAACGAAGAGAGACTACTCATCATCATCGACCAGCAGGAGTGATTTGATGATAGTCGATTACTTCTATCCGAACGGATGGGATGGATTCAGTAAGCCGCATCTGTACGTGAGAACACGAAGCACAACAGGTGGTCTAGTTGTACGCACTTTGGACCCTGAACATCCTGAGTACTGCTCTCCACATTGCTGGGTTCCCACGTTCGTTCCCGAGAGGAAGTTAGCGAGGATAGCGGGTAGGTACCCCGGAGTGGTGTTTCGCAAGGGAGAGACCGCAACGGGCAACGACGGCACACCGCTGTTCAAGATGGAAGTAAGCAACCCGCAGCACCTGTGGGAGATAAAGGACGAGTTGAAGACCTATGAGGCTGACATATCATATGCAGACCAATGGCTGAGGCATAGATATCCGAACAGCAGGAACTATCCCCTGCTTGAGCCAAGGATATGGTACTTCGACATGGAGTGGCAACCCAATGAGCCATGCGAAGGCGCTACTACCATGATAGCGATTGATGACACACACGCGGAGCATCCTGTCGTGTTCGCTTGGAATCTCGATACAAATGAGGACAGCATGGACTTCATCGATAAAGAGGGTGGCTACATGCTATACATGCACACGAATGAGGATGACATGCATGAGGCGTTCCTACAGCATCTGGAGAAGTGCGACCCGGACATGCTCATAGCCCATGCAATCATGTGGGCTGACTTGCCTCAGTTGATTCGCAGGCTAGGCTCCAAAGCAGACAGACTGAGTCCGATAGGGGAAGTCATTCGACCAAGGAAGGACGGCTACAAGGAGACGGCACAGCCCATTCTAGGTAGGTTGTGCTTCGATACCGCTGCTAGATGGGGTACAGGAACGGGGCTTGAGTCCCTGTGGCAGAAGAGTGGCAATGGTCAGTTCAAGAGTCGTAAACTCGCTGACATAGCAACGGACCTGAAACTCACAGATGAGTTCGGGGAGCAAGGAGAGAAGATGGATGCGGACGTTCGCACATGGTGGGTCGAGAACTTCGATGAGTTCGTCGACTACTGTGTGCGTGACACGACTCTCCTCAGAAGATGCACGGAGAAGGTGAGCGCCATACCGTTCTTCACCACCATGCAGAAGTTCTGCGGTGTGCGATTCCAATCGACACACAACGTATCCAATTACATTCGAGGGCTGATAGGCAGGAGAACTGACCTGAAGGGCCCATCACTATTCAATAGGAAGAGGGAGGAGATGACCGCCGCCTTCATACCACAACCGAAGGCTGGTAGGTGGCCGGGGGTCGCTTGTATCGACTTCGCTGCCATGTACCCTCAGATTATCGTCGATGCCAATCTATGCATCACCACCAAGGAGAAAGAGGGAGGAGAGGGTATTAGAACGATAGAGAACAACACTCATTGGAATCAGAAGAAGGTGGGAGTGCTACCTGCTCTCATCAGCGAGATGATGGAACTTAGGAAGAAGTACAAGCGCAAGATGAACGAGGCCGAGGATGAGGATACCAAGTTCAAGTACAACATGCTCCAACTCGCTGTCAAGGTCAATAGCAACGCATGTTACGGATACGTCTCACAGAAGGCTGTTGGTGGTGGGTGGATAGACCCAGACATCGGCGCTACAATCACCCACTACGGTAGGAGATGCATCAACATGCTCCTATCTGAGAGCGAGGTGTTGGGCTACAAGGCCCTCGCGGGTCACACAGACTCCGGGTACGTCCAGTGCCCATTCGATGAGGTTGATGACCTAGTTGACAAACTGAACAACAAGATTCAGACATCCCTAGACCTGCCCGGTATGAACATCGAGTTCGAGGCATACTTCGACTACTGGACCACGGCCAATGTGAAGAACCGGAACTTCGGTATCATCACATGGCCTGAGAGTAAGAAGGGCACAATGAAGGTGACAGGATTCGCTTACAAGGCGTCAAGCGTATCTCCACTTACAAAGCAGGTGTCTGAGATACTCTTCAGGAAGGTGGGCACTGGGGCGGAGGAGAGGGAGGTCACTGATGCAATCAGAGACTTCTCAACGTCAGTGCTCAAAGGAGACTGGAGTATAGAGGCGCTTGCGCCCTACGGTAGGATAGGCAAGGAGAACTACAAGAACACACCACCACTATCAGTCAGGGCAGCGAACTTCTACAATCGACACATGGACCCCATAGACCCAGTGAGAGTAGGCGACAGCATACGATGGCTGTATGTCTCAGAGGTTCCAGAGCATCTTCCCTACACCGAAGTAGCAGCATTCAGAAACCCCTTAGAATTAGAGGGCTTCTCGTTCGATTACGGGCTTATCGTTGAGAAGTTCATCAAGGCCAAGATAAAGAGGGTCTACGAGACTCTTGGTTGGCAATCCCTCGATGAGGCATGTGGAGCAAAGATGCCCAAGAGTCACTGGTGATAACATGAGTAGAATAGAAGATGAGGTTTGTAGAATAATACAGGAGAGAGCGGAAGTAGGTAAGAGGAAGTACGGTGTCACGATGGAGACTGCTCCCTTGTCAAGGCTTGAATGGTTGATTCACGCACAGCAGGAGGCGATGGATTTGTGCATATACTTGCAGAAACTTATAGAGTTGGAGGAGGAGGAATGAAGTTCAACCCCAACGAGACTGCCTTCTTCGAGAACAAGGAGTACCACGATGGTGAGATGCTGAAGTCATATGAATCTAGTACATATGCTTGGGACCCCTCGATGGAGGACAAGATTCTGAGAGTCAGCAAGTCATCACTAGGCACTCATGGCTTCTGCCAGTATCAGTACAAGTTGCAGTACATCCATCAGATGCCCATCGATGAGAACTACACCATGATTAGGGGTACCAA
>Ga0098042_1000384_pt1 | contig 17146 bp, 17 predicted proteins | sample 9_EtaG_FD_75066 | JGI IMG/M metagenome (GOLD analysis project Ga0098042, IMG submission 75066) | Marine viral communities from the Subarctic Pacific Ocean - 9_ETSP_OMZ_AT15188 metaG | ecosystem: Environmental > Aquatic > Marine > Oceanic | place: Pacific Ocean | collected 2015-01-10
AATGGCGTAGCGTAGTTCCAGCTTATGACGCCGACGGAAATGCTAAACGTACTCATGGAGTATTTTACTCAGACATCGGAACAGTCTGGGACGACCTAACGATGGGAGACCTATGAGCGAAGAATTTTTATCTAAATCTAAATTTAGTAAGATGATCGAGGAGGCTGTTGTACAGAAGAAGCTATCCTATATGGATGCTATCCTCGACATCTGTGAAAAGAACGACATCGAACCAGAAGATGTTCGAAAGTTTGTGAGTCCTATTATCAAGGGCAAACTTGAGGCTGAGGCAATGTCTCTTAATTTATTGCCTAAAACAAATTCATTGGATGATAGTTTTTTTGAATAAATACTTGTACATTATGAATTATCCAGTGTATAATATATTTCAGTAACATTTCAGTAATACGAGGTAACATATGAGTTTTGCAAACTTAAAACGCAATCGCGATCAAATATCAAATTTATTACAAGCTGCCGAAGCAGTCGGTGGTGGTAATACAGAAAAGAAATCCTATGCAGACGAAAGAATGTGGAAACCAACGGTTGATAAAGCCGGTAATGGTTATGCAGTCATTCGTTTTCTACCAGCAGGTGAAGGAGTCGATGTACCGTGGGCCAGATATTGGGACCATGGTTTCAAAGGTCCACAAGGCCAATGGTATATTGAGAAGTCATTAACATCTATTGGTCAAACAGATCCAGTCGGTGAGATGAACTCTCTACTATGGAATTCTGGTATCGAAGCAGACAAAGATAAAGCACGTACGCAGAAGCGTCGACTTCATTATGTCTCAAATATTCTTGTTGTATCTGATCCAGGTAATCCTGCCAACGAAGGCAAGGTATTCATGTATCAGTACGGTAAGAAGATCTTTGATAAGATTATGGATATGATGCAACCACAATTCCAAGATGAAGAACCGGTAAATCCGTTCGACATGTGGGAAGGTGCTAACTTTAAACTGAAGATTCGTCAGGTTGAAGGGTATCGTAACTATGATAAGTCTGAATTTGCATCGACAAGTGCATTAGCTGATAACGATGAGAAGTTAGAAGCTATCTACAATCAAATGCACGATCTATCCGAGTGGACTGATCCAAAGAACTACAAGACATACGATGAACTAAAGACTAAGTTGAATAGTATTCTTGGAATGTCTGCTCCTCAAACAGTTGCCGCAGCCGTATCTTTAGATGAGGTTGAGCGACCAGTTGAACCAGCAGCAGCTTTAAATCCACACATTCCACAGGAACCTGTAACTGCTGAGCAGGTATCGGAAGAAAGCGAAGAAGATACTATGAGCTACTTCGCACGGTTGGCAAACGCCGACTAACCACCAAAGAGCGAGCGCATATAGTCTTTACTGTATGGCTCGCTTACATCTCCCATTGGAGTTAAATTAGTAATATTTTGTGTTGAAGGACCATTAGTTGTAGAACCATCTATAACAATTGGCATACTAGCCGCTTGAGCTTCTGCTGCACTTAAGTCAAGACCACCTGTTTCTTCTACTAAATTTCTAAAATTACCAGATGCATTTGTACCACCGAATGCTCTATTGATTAGGCCTGCACTAACATTAGCCTCATCAGGTGTAATTATACCATCCCCATTTTTATCAACTGTTCTTAGCATACCTAATCTTTGGAGAGTAAGCTCTTTATTTTTAGCTAATATCTTTTCTTGTTCTACTTTACTCATGTCAGCAACTGGAACTACAGGTGGTTCTTCTTCACCACCAAAGATATTAGTAATAAAGCCAAATACTCCATCGAGTAGATCTGTCATTTTTTTCTTAAACTTCATCCATTGTTCATTAAAAAATTCTTTGTCTGTGAATGACTTTACTATGAAGTTAAATATCTGCCTTGGTATATCTAGAAGATTCTTTAGTGCGCCAGTAAGTAAGTCTTCAAAAGAAGTTTCTTTTAAAGTTTTAAATACACCATCTTCTGTTACTTCGAATCCAACAAATTCTGCAACTTTAAATATAAGAGATTTTATAAGATCTAGTGGTGCACCTAAAAAATTACCTAAAAATTTACCAATAAAATCTGTACCTTGTTTCATAATACTAGCTTCATCTGTTACCATCCATTCATCAAAAGCTGCTTTGAATGATAAGAAGAATCCAAGAGGTTTAAGTATTTTACCAAATACACTAGCTATCTTTCCTAATGAACCACCGCCTAAAGCACCTATTGTCCTAAAGAATGCAAATATAGGCTTACCTACTCCTTTTGCAAACTTACCAATTCCGTCAGATATATTTTTAATAGGATTCATAATCCTACCAAACTGAAACTTAAACCTTTGAAATAAGCTCTTCTTCATTAATTTAGGGTCAGGTTTTGCCTTTTCTACTAATTCACCAGTTGGGCCTAATCCAAATGATTGTAACGCTGCAATCCTAAAAGCGTTCATTCTCATACCAATTTTAGTAGTTATTGGTGTCTTTTTAAATCTACCTTTTGCGTCTCTTGTTAACTCTCCGGCTTCTGTTAAGCCGAATGATAAGAACAATGCATTTCTTATTCCTCTTGCACCATCAAGTATTTTATCACCCCAGCCTGCCCATTTTTTAATACTTTTAATTGGTTCTAAAGCCCACCCTCTTAGTCCAGCTGTAGCTGCGGTAATTGCTAATATTCCACCAGTAAGAGCTGCTAAGTTACCTAACAGACCTTTTAACAATGCCGCAGGATTTAAGAATAAACCTAAGCCTAAACCATCTTTATTGAGGTTCGCAATAGGTGATGCAAATGGTATAGTGTTACCTTTACCTTTACCTTTTTTAGCTTCTCGTTTATTTTCTAACCCTTGAGTTCCTCTTTGGAATTTTAATTCTGCAATAAAATCCATCAAGGCAGTACCTTGAGTATCTAACTTTTTGTTAGTTTCCTTGATTTCTTTGACTACGTCTTTGAGACTCATAGAGCTCCCAGCAGGTCCGTTCCCGGTCGACTTAACCATGTCTATCCCTTTGTGCTTGTTCTTTTTGTTCTTTTATATGTTCCATTAACATAGACAAATAAACTTCTCTTTCCCATGGTATTAATCCGTCTATCTCATTCAATGAATAATTATGATGCTGCATAAGCTGAAATGTAGAATCATAATATTGCGCTAAATTAGTATGAGATAGACATATTAGAAAAAAGACTGTATTCCTTTCAATTCTTCTTTATTAACATGTCCACATGAACAAGTGTATTCTATATCATGTGCCATAGCTGGTATGTTTTCTATCCATTCACGTATGGACTCAAATTGATTTGTATTCATACTCTCTAAAAACTCATCTAATTCTTTATGGTCTTCTTTTTGTAATTCAATTATAGAGTCTTCAGTTCTTAAAGATTTCAAACACATTCTAATCATAGCAAATGTAGCTGCAGCGGTTTCACCTGATCTTACAAGATCATCCTCAAACAACTCAAGATATGAAGGATGCCTTAATTCTAGTTCCATACCTGGAGCTAATTCGATAATGCTCTTTGTGCCTTCTTTTCTTTTAATTCCTATATCATCAACTGGTATGACTATCTCATTAGTTGTTTCACAGGCTTCGCATGCAAGACCTACTTTAGTTGTTTCACCAACCGATTTAGCTCTTATTTTAGTAAACAAATATTCAATATCATACGTAGTTAATTCTCTAGTATTTAATTCATCTACTACACATGCTGTAATCGTATCTAGTATAGCTTGGAGAATATGATCTTGATCCTCCGATTCCATTGCCAATAGTAATACCTTTTCTTCCTTCACTAAAAATGGTCTAAATCTTACATTTTTATTTGTTGAGGGAATTGTAATACTATACTTTGGCGCTTCATTCAGTTTTGGCAGTGCCATAATATAACCTCATTAATTTACAATATTATTAATCGTATTTATTAGTGTTCCTACAGCTCTTGCATTGCGTGTACTAGTTTGCGTAGCATAGTGAGAGCTTCTCCAATTATCATATTCAAATCCGACTGTGAGCTCAACTAATCCTGGTTCATTAGTTAGCGATATCTCACCTAGACTTACTGGAAATGCATTGAGCAATGTAACTTCATATACTACATTAGCTCTTTTAAATATATCGATATCAAGAGTAATCGGTCCCAATCGTAGATCGGTATCTAAAGCAAAACCTTTTCTTAGTTGTAATATCTGCATATCTCTTGAATACTCAGACTTATAACCAGGAGTAAATGTATTCTGGTCAACAATTTTATTTTGCCATTGCTCAAAATAATTTTTAATACCGTAATCATTCAATACTTTGAATGACATTGTTATTTCTTCTGATGCAAAACCATATGCAACTCTAGTTTGTTTGACACCTATCATTCTATCAGATGAAAGTATTCTACGGCCTGGCAATGTTGTTCTACTGCATAGTAGATTTAACTCTCGAGAGCTGTATGCACCTAAGCTAGGTAATGTAATCAAATACTGATGCTGTTGAGCAAAGCCTCCTCTTGCCGAAGCGAGACCTTTCAATTCATTAATACTAGCCATTCCTCATCTTCCTTCTTGAGTCTGAATATATTTTACCTTGGCCTGCACCTCTCCATTGAGCTGCTGGCAAGAACGTAGCAATTTCCCATTCAGGTTTTTCAATTAAAGCAAATCTACTTCTGACTTGTGTTGTCAAATACCTATGGATTGTTGGTCTAAACCATTTTGATGGTAATCCATCACCGCCTAATAATGCATTTAATGCTTTAGCTCTTGTAGTAGGAGGTAGATAATGTAGATTTAAACCATAGAACCCACCTTCAGCCATTTGTGTTATAACGACAAGAGGAAATGCATCGAAGTACGGTAGCGTTTGCCTATGCTTTGCATTATAGTAAAACATATACATGTTACCAACTGGATTTCTTAAAGAGTCTTTTAACTTTATTTGCTCTTGGTTGAAGATTGTACCGCCAGTAACTTTACCAAGTTTACCTGCTTTGTCTTTAAACCATGCAATAGATTTTTTTGTCCGCGGTGTTATACCTGCACGGAATGCTTCAATCTCTAAGTCTGAAAATAAGTTGCTTTGTACCATGCATCTATTTATACACGTTTTTTACGAGTATAAGGTTTTAGTGGTTTAGTCGACTTTGGCATAATGCCCATCTTGTCAAGAGTATGCTCAGTCCATATATGAAACGTATATCCACGATCTTTTGCATATCGTTGTGCTGCTTTCCATTTGTTCTGATTCTTTACATATGTCAGACCTTCATTGATATATCTCTTTGTCTTCCTACCCGGGTACACGGGAGGTACGGTCTGATTTGATGGTTTAATCTCTACTAGTATTGTCTGGCCTGATTTAAATGTAATCTTGAGGTCCATGAAGTACCGATGATACTTCTTATCTACTTCATATAGGTATGGTATCACAGTCTCTTCACTAGACCATGACTTTACATCTGAGTTTTCGTCACACCATTTAAAACAATATTTCTCCCACATCGATCTAAAAACAATGTTAGTGAAGTCGCCTTTATACTTCTTAGGATTTTTAGGTTTGAATTTTCCAGAGTATGCCATGAAAATTGTTATAAATAGTGTAAATGTTTATTTATAGGATAACCCATGGCTATTACAAATATAGGATATAGATATTCTTTTCCTCCTAGCATAGATGAAGATGATGCAGATGCTCTTTCTAATGAGAAGTATCGTGCAGTATTATCTTTTAACCCAGTAAAAGTAGATGCAGCTACTGTCGGTAGTTTAATAGGAAAGGATAATATATTAGCTAAAATACTAAGCGGAGATATTGATAGCTTAGAAGATTTAGGAAAATTCTATAATGAAAATTTTAATCCTTTAGTTAAGAGAGAGCGTGAATCTCGTAATATTCCTGGTGAGGGTGCATCATCTGAAGAACTTTCGCGAAAAGAACAACAGGCAGTTAGAACAAATTTAGTAGCCAGAAGAACTGCAGAAAATACTGTAATGCGTGGTAAACATTCAGATGATTTAGGTATACCACAAAATAGATATGTACATTTGTATATGCCCATGAATATTACACAAAACGAAAGTGTAGTAGCTGGACCTGAACAATTAGGTATTGCGGGAGGAATGGTTGCATCTACATTGGCCGGTGGTGATAGAAGTGTTGTTGATATTGCTAAATCTGCATATAAGGGTACAGTTACTGGTCTAGGTGAGCTTTTAGAAGGTAAAGCTTCTGGAGAATTCGGTTCGTTAATAGCACAACGCCTTGTAAGTAAATTAAGTACTAACGTTGGCAACGCAGTTTCACTAGGTACAAGAATTGCAGTAAATCCAAATACAAGAGCTATATTTAAACAAGTTAATATACGTGAATGGAATTTTGCATTTCAAATGATACCTACCAGTCCGTATGAATCTACTTTAATAGAAAATATTATTGACTTCTTTAGAATGGAACAATTGCCAACTGAATTAGTTTCAGCTGCTGGTGGTGGTGTAGGCATGGCCTATCAATTTCCTAATTTAATGCATATTAAAGCCTTATATAGAGATGAACGCACAGGAAGATATAAGCCTATTCTTACAAGATTCTTACCAGCATATTTACAAGCAGTAGATGTTACATATAATACTACAGGTATGTCATTTTTTGAAGGTGGTAAATTTCACGATGCTACAATGAATTTAAAGTTCGTAGAATATAGACCATTAAATAAAGATGATATAGATGTAGAAAGAGAATATCTAGGTAAAACAGATCGTTTAAGGCCGAGAGGATAAGATATGAGTCATTTTAAAAATTTTCCTAAGGTACTATATAATTTTGGCAATGAGGTTGACTCTGTAATATTTCAGAAACTCGGTACGTATGTCGATATAATAGATCAAGTTAGAGATGATATAACAATATATTCTGATTATACTATTCTAGACGGAGATAGGCCAGATATATTATCATATAACTTATATGGTGATATACAATATTATTGGTTAATATTCTATGTAAACGATGCACTACGAGAAGAAGGCTGGCCTCTTACTGCAAATGAAGTTCAAGAGCAGATGGAAAAGTATTATCCACACGATTTTATTAGAACGTATGATAACTGGTTTAAAGGTGATTTTAAAATAGGTAATCGTGCTACTGGTAAAAAGAGTGGTGCATTTGGTGATATTATGCAAACACACCCGGATCTTGGTCAAATTATTGTAGCTAACGATAGTGGTTTTAATTTTCAGAAATCTGAAGTGGTAGAAGCGGGTTTTGGTTTCTTTAATCCAGATACAATTAATATACAAGCTACAGATAAACAGTATAATGCAGTTCATCATTATGAAGATGCAGATGGTAACTATGTAGATATCGACCCTTTGCAAGATGCTCCGAGTACAGTTACACCAATTACTTTTGCTGAAAGGTTTATAGATGAGAATGAAAAACGTAAAAGAGTCAGAATTATAAAACCAGAAGTCATTAATCAGCTATTTAATGAATTTAACAGAGCACTAAAATAATGTCCGGTCAATATTCAGCCAGTGAATACAAAATCCAAGAAGCAGTATTAACTATTCCTGAAAGAGGGATTGAGTTAGATATTAGCTCTACAATACTTGAATTAATATTATACGAGTCAGTAAATACTCCATATATTACAGGTAGAATGGTTTGTGTTGATACACAATATGTATTTGAGAGATTAAAATTTGATGGCACTGAAAGAATTAGAATAGATATTGCTTCTGATTATGATGCTATTTTAACTAAGAGCTTTTTTATTACTCGAACTCTGGGCAAAACTAAATCTGATGAAAACACATATGCATATAACTTTTATATTGCAGAAGATATATTCTTCTTAGATGTATTAAAGTCAGTATCACGTGCATATAAGGGTACTCCTGATGAAATAATACAAAATGTTTTATCTAACGAATTTCAAAGAGAGTTAAAGTTAATAGGTAAAGCACCATATCAATCAGCATTTAGTTATGTTTCACCATACATATCACCACTAGCAATCATAGATACTATTCGGCGAAGAGCTTACGACGTAAATGGTTTTCCATATTTTGTATATGCTTCTTTAAAAGAAGAAGAGATAAGAATGAAAAGCTTGTCTGAGATGATAGAGAATGATCCTTTGAACGAAATAAGTTTTGTGTTTAGTAATGCACAGAATTTTAAAAATGTACCAGAACAACAATTAATTAATGTAGAATCATTCGAAGAAGCTGGTGAAAATGATACAATTGAGTTATTATTAAAAGGTGCAGTGCAAAATCAGTACAATGTTTTAAATCTTAGTACAAATAAGAGAAATAAGCAGAATAGATTTAATATTACAGATGCATTTGATGTAGGTCCTACGAAGTCTATATTCAAAAAAGACTTTACAATACAAGATAAAACTTTAAATGATTTCGACCCGAATGTCATTTATCGAGTTGTGAATCACACAACAATGGATGAGTTAGGATATCATGATGAAAAAGATATTGAACAACATTTAAATAAAGTAAAATCAACTGCTCTTGTATCTGCATTAAGTAAAAAGAAAATAACTGCTGGCATAACCGGTGTTTTTAATTTTAATAAAGATACTGTATTCATTGGAGAGCAAGTTAACTTAACACTACCACAGTTTGAATCAGAGACTAAAGATACCGTGACAAGTGGTTCTTATGTTGTATTAGAAACTAAGCACCTATTCTCACAAAATAAATACAACATGTATATGACATGTAGTCGACTAACACAATCATCTGATGATACAGTTGCAATTGGACCTAACTCATGATAAATTTTTACGGTGATAATTTAAGATGGTTTATTGGCGTTGTAGAAAGCAACGCAGACCCATTATATGTAGGTAGATGCAGAGTGCGCATATATGGCGCACATAGCGATGATGTAAATGAAGTACCTGAAGCATCATTGCCCTGGGCTTCTTGTTTAGTACCAACTACAGAAGATGGTGTAAGTGGATTAGGCAGAAGTCCTAATGTAAAACCAGGTGCAATGGTATTTGGTTTCTTTTTAGATGGTAAAACATCACAACAGCCTGTTATAGTAGGCTCTATCCCAAGAATAGAAGTTCTTGAAGATGAACAATTAAATTCAGTAGATGCACCAGCTATTGCTTCAAGTGGTACACCTAGTGAAGAAGAGCTTAGAGATCTGCCTAATAAGGGAATTACTGGATCAACTGAAACAGTAGTCGGTAATAATAATACTGAAAAAGCATTTAACTTTTTAGTGGGTAACGGCTACAATAAAGAACAAGCCGCTGGTATATGCGGTAACTTTATTATAGAATCAGGCATGGATCCAACCATAGTTTCGAAAGTACCAGGCGAAGCATCATTCGGTATCGCTCAATGGAACCCTGCAGCTGGTAGATTACAAAGACTTGAATCATATGCAGTAGATAGAAATTTAGATCATCGCACATTAGTAACACAATTACAATTCTTTCATTATGAGTTTACTACAGAAGGAAAGTATTACGGTTATAATAAATTTAAAGCGATGAATGATGTTGTAAATGCAACTATTCATATATGTGACAAATACGAAAAACCTGGAACAAGACATTTAATTAGACGGATCAAAGCTGCAGAAAAAGTATTGGAGACTTATGGATGAGCGTAGATATTCGAGACATAAATCTAACGTTACTGACTGCATTCAAGAACTCTAACTTTATTATTGTTGGAGAGAAGGCATTGCAGGCCGCTAATGCAACTAAACTGCAATCTGAATCTCTACTTGAGAGTGATCAGACTATTAGTGGTATTAAGAGTATTTCTAATATCAACGTTGCTCCATCTATTGCACAGCTCGACACAGTGCTGCCGGCAACTGATGTTAATGATTCGGATGATTCGGATATTAATCTCATTACTGGCTCAAGATCTAATGCAGGCCGATTGAATACAGTAATTGGTTCAGGGTCACCACAAGCCGTAGGACAATCGTTAGCCACGGTATCTGATCGTAATGCATTTACATATAGAAATGAACTTAAATCAATAGCAGTTGAAGACGCTAAAGAGTCTGTAAATGATATCGATAATATATTAACAAACGGTGTCGATAAACACGTCGGTCTTTCTAATTCTATTAACCTATTCAATATAGCATTTAATAGTGGTGTAGGTCAACGAACTGATTCATTATTGGGTAATTGTATTTTAAATATACAAAAAGGTATATTCCCTATCATAGACAATGTAGCACCTAATATATCTAAAGCAGACAAAGATGAAACTGTACGTTTATTGTTAGCTGATAGAAAAAGAGAAGCAGCACAGTTATTAGAGAGAAATTCTAAAAACTTCGACGCCACACAGATCGAAGAAAAAATAAAAGAAGTACCTATAAGCCAGAAAGAGATATTAAATGAAGCTGATAATAAAGCTATAGGCACAAAGTCTACACAAGACTATGAGTTAGCTGCTGGAGAAGGTAAATGGGAAGGTAATAAAACACCTGTCAATAGTAACACATATACATTTGATATTGTAGGTACTAAAGAAGAACTCATTACAGAGTTTAGAGAATCTACAAGAGACATTACAGAATTTGTTACACATTGGACAGGTACATTCACGAATCAAATAATTGGTGCACGTGATGTGCATTCGTGGCATTTAGACAGAGGGTTTAATGGTTGTGGTTATCATTATGTAATACAGAGAGATGGTAAGTTACAGCGCGGTAGACCATTGAACGTACAAGGTGCACATTCAAAAGCATATGGTCATAACAAATATTCTATAGGCGTTACATTTGTTGGTGGATTTAATTGTCCGTCAGGCACACCTAATCCAGAAAGATTCTTATCATCAGATAGTTTTACAGAAGAACAATGGAATACATACGCAATGTTTGTAGAATCATTCTATACCGTATGGCCGGGTGGCCAGGCATGGGGTCACAACGATACAACAGATCAGGGTAAGATAGACCCTGGATTTGATGTACAGCAATATGTGTATAATAAATTTAATAAAGAAAACATATATGCGGATGGTAAGAACCCTGGATCAGCATTGTCATCAGTGGCATTGGAAAGAGTTAGAAGAAGAGTAACATGACAACAGAGAACGACGACTATCAGGATCGAATACTAAGACTAGGTAAAGGAAAAACTGATACACAAGGTGTAAACACTAATGCTTTCTCTGATCCTTCTGGCCAGTATCCACGTACTAACAATCACAATCAATCTTCTATTAATAAAGCAGCTAGAGGCGGTGGTGGTAAACAGTTATCTGTCGGTGGTTCTGTTAAGAATGTAAATCTTGAAGTAGAACCTGCAGCGTCGACACAATACGGAATGGCCGATATTCGAGAGACTGCATCAGGTCATGTCATAGAATTTAATGACACACCAGGCGGTGAACGAATAATGCTACGTCATAAGACTGGTGCTGGTATAGAGATTAGGCCAGATGGCACAGTCTTAGTTGTATCTACTAAGAATAAAGTAGAAGTATGTCATGGTAGTAACGAAGTTATTGTAGAAGGTGAAGCAAACTTATCTTACAAAGGTAATTTAACTCTTAATGTAACAGGTGATTTTAATGTCAATTGTAGAGATTATAACGTCCATGCTCGAGGCAGTAAAACCGAGCAAGTTGACAAAAATTCGAAGACGTCTATATTTGGAAATTCTGGTAATTCGGTTTCAGGTAATTTTATACAGAGCGTTGCAGGTAATACTACGGACCTTACTTTGGGTACGCAAACTCTTGTCACAAAAGGGGATCTGGTAGTAGCAACTGAAGGTTCACAAGAAATAGTATCTAAAGGTCCAAGTATATACACGTCTGAAGAACAAATTAATTTGTCTTCTCCTGATATTAATATTGTTGCAACTGACATTGCAGTCGCTGGTAGTAGAGGTACAATCGGAGGCGGTAAGACAGTGCTTTACGGAGAAACTATTCACGGCAATCTAAAGGGCACTGCAGATAAAGCACGTCGTTTAGGTACGGCAGGTATAAGCATATTCAATTCACTTGGCAGTTTATTAGTTGATGGTACAGGTACTACCGGTGCGGGTAGTATTAATTTTACATCTACTGCGAATCCAACCGAAGGTATGACTAATTCTTATCTTACTGTCGGAGACCGTGGTATACGTAAAGTACATATTGATATTGATGACTATCTTAAGAATGAACTTCTTGTACGCAAATACACAACAGAAGAAGTTAGATCTAAGATGAGAGAGAAAACAAATAGAGACTTTGCAGAATTTACGGCATATCAAGTTGCATCTGGAGCGCTTAACGCTAATTATGCTAATACTGCACCAGGTGAATTTGGTAAGGTAGCAGTCACAAGTAAAGCGCAGTCACAAAGAGGTGTTAATACTTTCGGACAAGCACGCGGCATTGCACGAGTACAAAAATTTAAAACAGGTGAACGTAAAGTTAAATGGAATATCATACCTGAACTTAAATTTAAAAATAATATTCTTGGTACAGTTAACACAAATACATTAATAAATCATGATACATCAATAGGTAAATTTATTGGTACAGATGATCATGGTGAATTTAATGCCTTAGGTATTGCAGATAAGACGCAATTAGCAAAAAACTATTTTGTTATATCAGAAATGATGAAAGTTGTTTCGAATAGTAATCATACCCCTACTGAGTTTGAGCCATACACGTTAGAAGTTGTAGAAGGTTATTATGCACCTGAAACTTATGGTGTTGGACCACCTGGTAAATTGCAAGAAGAGAAGCTAACACCTAATGGTATTTTAGATTTAAGAAACAAAGGTCGAGCATTAGTATTTGAATTAAGAGATCAAAAGGGTGAGATTGATGAGAGAGCAACATTTGCATTAGCGGTTGCATGGTCAGAAGTAGGTTATTTTGATAAGCTTACTTTAGATTATGACACTTATAATCCAGCAGGAGATCTCAATGTACAAATTATTCTAGAGATACCTAATATAAATTCATTCACTGATATACGATTCAAGAGAAATGTACAAACATTATTTAATAATACAGTTCAAGCGAATGATGCATTAGTCGAAGTTTTCTTATTTAAAGACGCAGTTTAAAGTTATAAATAGATGAAAAAGGTTTAAAATGGCAAGACAATTATCAATAGAAGATGGTAATCTATCTAGTTCGATTCTTACGAGCAGAAGGAAGTCGTATTCGGATATTGACTTATTGTTTGAAAGAAAACCTAGTGGCGACATATACAGAAAAACAGATGCTGATGCAGTTAAACAATCTGTAAAAAATATAGTTTCTACTAATAGGTATGAAAAGCCATTTGAAATATTCTATGGTGCTAATATTACCGGTATGTTATTTGAATTAGCAGATGCTGGTATGGGTACTCATGTTGAGGATCAAGTAAAAAGTGCAATACAAGATTATGAACCTAGAGCAAGAATATTAAGAATAAATGTTTTTAGTAATCCGGACCGTAATACATTACAGGTCGAATTATTATTCAGAGTAACGTCAACTGAACAAGAAGTAGAATTACAAACTACTGTATCGAGGTTAAGGTAATGGTAACAACAATAAGATCAACAGATCTAGATTTTACAAGTATTAAAACTAGTTTAAAAACTTCTTTACAAAATAATCCTGAGTTTAAAGATTATAATTTCGAAGGTTCAGGACTTTCTGCTCTGTTAGATGTATTAGCATACAATACACATTATAATGCATTAATTGCAAACATGGCGTTAAATGAATCATATTTAACTACAGCTCAATTGAGATCATCGGTCGTATCTTTGGCTGAAGCTATTGGCTATATACCTTCGTCAAAGACAGCTCCTTCTGCTACAGTAAATCTATCAATCAATACTGGTAATCTTGCAGGCAGACCGACATTTATTTCATTACCTAGAGGAACTAAATTTACAACGATTGTTGATAATGTTTCTTACACATTTGAAACCATAGGTTCAGTTACTGCTGAAGATAACGGCAATGGATTATACATTTTTAAAAATGATAGAGGTAGTGAGAATATCACTATTAGAGAAGGTAAAAATATAACAAAGACTTTTATTGTAAGTGAAAACTCACCTGACTCAGTATATATTATACCAGATAAAAATATGGATACTACTACAGCTTTTGTAAGTGTATATCCAGATATGTCTAGTACAACATTTATTACGTACACAGATTTAAAAGAGGCAGATACAATTGATGATCAGTCTAAAGTTTATATCTTACGAGAAACGCCAAATGAATTTTATGAATTATCTTTTGGCGACGGTTTTACATTAGGTAAAGCACCTGAAGCTGGTAATAAAATCGTGGTAGAATATCTTTCTACTAGTGGCCCAGATGCAAACGGCGCTACTAATTTTACTCCTGTTACACAAGTACCTATTAGTAGTGCGGGCGGAAATGTAAATTTTACCATATCATTGACAACAGTAACTAAAGCTGTATCAGGTTCTGTTGTTGAGAGTGTGGCTTCTATTCGTAAGAATGCACCGTTCTCATATGCATCTCAAAACCGTATGGTTACAGCAGCCGATTATGCCACACTTATTAAACGTAACTTTGGTTATCTTATAAAAGACATTCAAGCATATGGCGGAGAAGATGCTGTACGTAAAGAATATGGCGTTGTCTTTCTATCGATTGTATTTAAAGATGATGTAACTCAGGAAACAATAGATAAGACAAAAGGTGATATAGAAAACTTAGCAAGACAATTGCAGGTTATTACATTTGATGTGAAGTTCCAAGACCCAGACATTACATATCTAGAAGCTTCAGTATTTTTTCAATTTAATCCTAAGTTTACATCATCTTCTATACAAGAAATTCAAAGCCGTGTGGAAGTTGCGGCAGATAATTACTTTGCTGATAATACAGGCTTATTTGAGCAATCATATAGACGATCTAATCTATTAGCCCTAGTAGATGAAGTAGACCCATCAGTATTATCATCTCGTGCTAATCTTAAAGTGCAAAAAAGATATGTTCCTTTCTTAGGTAGACTTGAATCAGCTACATTACGATATGCATCACCGATAGCTGAACCTAATGATGAAGAACCGACAATCACATCAACTGGATTCTTTTCAAATGGCGTAAGAGTTAGAATAGAAAATAAACTAGACACTTATAAATTACAACTAGTAGCACTCGATGATAATACTGTTTTAGTAGATAATATAGGAGAATATTTTCCAGCTACAGGTATTGTATCAATTGTAGGTTTAACTGTTGATAGTATTATAGGTGGTAATGATTTTATTAAAATATCTGGCGTAGCGGCAAATGAATCATTCTCATCACCAGGACAAAACCAAATTGTTGTATATGATGAAGGACCATCATTCGTACAAGCAAATATAGTAAAAACGAGCTAACATGTCTTTAGATAAAACATTACGCGATATTAATCGACGGCCTATATCGGTTCAAGATAAGAAGCATGTAGATAATGTTCTACCTGAATTTTTTCAGACTGAATATCCAAAGTTTGCAAAATTTCTAAATGCTTATTATGATTATATGGATAGCGATACATCGCCAACAAACTTGATCGATGAATTATTTTTAAATCGTGATATTACTCAGGTTGATATAGACTTATTATCTTTCATCGAAGACGAATTACTTTTAGGAAAGCAGTTTTTTGAAGGATTTGTAAATAAGCGTGAGGCTGCAGATTATTCAAGTACCCTATATAAAACAAAAGGAACTAAATATAGCATTGAGCAATTCTTTAGAGTGTTCTATAATTCATTTGCTGAAGTAATATACACAAAAGAAAATGTTTTTATTGTCGGTAATGTACATGATCTTGAAAAAGAAAAAGCAAATGCAAATGCCGGTATAACTCCTTATGCTCCTGAGATCACTGTATCAGCATCACGTATTGGACCTGAAGAACAAAGATATATAACAGATGATAAGCTATACCAAAAGTATGCATTACTTGTTAAGTCTACATTACCGATAGACACATGGAGAGACATATATAAACTATTTGTGCATCCGGCAGGTATGTACGTTGCAGGCGAAGTTCAGATTGTAAGTATTGCAGAACCTGGTTATACAATCATGCCTCCTGGTGTGGCAGATTCTCAGGGACCAATATATGCAGGTTTTGCACAAGCGGCTGCAGTTGCTGTCAATGCGACCAATCACCTAGTGCAAGATTTAGGTTCGCGCATTGAACCATTTACTCTAAAACCTGTGCAACTTGGCCATCTAGGTAATATGACACTCGCAGCTTTTGATGCAAACTTCAATAGCTTAGCAAACGTTATGAACCCAGGATCAAATACATTTGATGATGATAGTACAGTTGCTGATCCATCATTCCCGAAAATGTCAAGTGATAATACACTTCTAATGAATTTTAGTAACGACTTCTTCTAAAAACTATTATAAATAGTGATAACTTTTAAAGAGAGATAACATGGCTAGACAAAATATTAATACTGGCGCTACCGCAAACGACGGTACAGGTGATTCATTACGTAATGCCGGTAATAAAATAAATCAAAACTTTCAAGAGTTATACCAATTTCTTGGCGAAAGCGATCAGGTATCTCCATATTTGTTTATTGATTCCGATGGTATACACTTTAATGGTGCTAGTGTAAATACATTTAAAACTATTTTAGAGGTGTTAGATCCTACACAGAATAATACTATTACATTACCTGATTCAACTGGTGAAGTCGTTTTAGACACATCTGCACAAACTCTTGTTAATAAAACATTAGCCGCATCAGCACTTACAGAACCTAAAATAAAAGATGATGACTCGAGTCATAATTATCAGATTGTTCCAGGTGCGTTAACAGCAAATACTCCTGTTAATTTACCTTCGCTTACTGATAGTGATGATTTTGTAATGGCTAAGCATGCGCAAACATTGGAAAATAAAACTTTAGATTCAGCAACAATTAATTTTCCAAAAGTTAATCAGATCTTAGATACTAACGGCGCGACAGTCACAAAATATGAAGCGTTTCCTAATTCAGTAAATTTTATATCACTGGGCGGAGAAGCAACAGGATATAACCCATCAATATACGTTGATGGAGCTGATTCAAATGTGAGTTTAGCGTTAGGTGGTAAAGGTACTGGTTCAGTAAAATTAGATACACGAGTTTCTCTAGGTAGTTCGGCACAATCAGCAGA
>Ga0098042_1000385_pt1 | contig 17142 bp, 6 predicted proteins | sample 9_EtaG_FD_75066 | JGI IMG/M metagenome (GOLD analysis project Ga0098042, IMG submission 75066) | Marine viral communities from the Subarctic Pacific Ocean - 9_ETSP_OMZ_AT15188 metaG | ecosystem: Environmental > Aquatic > Marine > Oceanic | place: Pacific Ocean | collected 2015-01-10
TAAAATGAACAAAGACCTAGATGATAGGTTATTGTCTAATGGTGAATATAGAGATGCTCAAAATGTAAATGTAAGTAGATCAGAAGGCGAAGACGTAGGTGCTTTAGAAAATGTATTAGGTAACACTTTATTATCTGACTTTGGTTTAAGCGCTATACCAGGTTTAGAAATAATTGGTTTTTTAGCAGATGAAGTTAATAATAGAGCTTTTTTCATGGCTACTAACTATACAGATCCTTCAAGTAATCAATTAGATAACTCAGCTCCATTTGGTGTTAATTGTTATATCTTAATGAGAGACAATAAAAATAGCACTAGTAGTATTTTAGTTCAAGGTAGGTTTTTAAACTTCTCTAAAACTCACCATATATACGGTATAGATCTAATAGAAGATTTATTATTTTGGACTGACAATCGTAATCAACCTAGAAAAATTAATGTAACTAAAGCTATAGCTGACGGTAGTTTTTATAATTCAGAAGATTTAATATCTGTTGCTAAGTATTATCCATACGAAGCTATGGATCTCTATACTAAAGTAGATGTAACTACAACTGGAGCAGCTAGTAGTTTAGAGTTTAAAGTAAGTGATGATGATTTAGCAAAGTTAAATCCTGGTATGATTTTATTAAGAAATCATGCTAATCCATCTGAGTTTCTAGCTTTTATAGAAAGAATAACTCAACCTAGCAGTGGTGTAAATGGTATTGTTTATTTAAATAAAAACACGTCTCCTTCTTTGACAGGTAGTGGTGGAGATACTTTAACCTTTATTTCTCCTGGGTTACAAAACGCTAGTGATTTTTGGCTACCTCCTAGCTGTACAGCAGTGTACCAAGGTCAAGCATCAACATCACCATCTAGGATAGACTTAAGTAATGTAAGTGGTGAAATGCCTAAAATAGGCATGAGATTAACTAACCCTAATAATAGAGGCGTAAATTCTTATACGAGCAATCTATTAGTAAACTCGCTTGTTAATAGTAGTAATTCGCTAGCCACAGTAGAATTAAACGTTACTGATATAAATACAAATTATAATTATAGCGTTGGTGATATTATTGAATTTTCTTCAGTTAATGGATATGCAAAATCAAATTGGCCAGGAGATTCTGAATTTTTAAAAGATAAGTTTGTTAGATTTGCATATAGATTTAAATATGAAGATGGAGAATACTCTTTAATATCTCCATTTACACAACCAGCTTTTGTCCCTAAACAACAAGGTTATTTCATAGATAAGCCTTCAGCTAACAACGTTCAAGAATATCTTACTCAAGAAGAAGTTGCTGGCTCTAGCACTATTGTTAGCTTTTTTGAAAATAATGTTAATAATGTATTTTTGAGTATAAACACTCCATTTCAAGTTAGAAGAATGGCTGATAGTTTTGGAATAACAGAAATAGATATATTATACAAAGAGTCAGACTCTTTAGCGGTGAGAGTTTTAGAAACTATACCTGTTACTGACAGTTCCATAACTGGTAATGCTACTAATATATACACTTATAACTATCAATCAAGAAAACCTTTTAGAACTTTACCCAATAGAGAAGCAACTAGAGTTTTTGACAAAGTACCAGTTAGAGCAATGTCTCAATCAATTGTTGGTAATAGAGTTGTTTATGGTAACTTTATAGATAAGCACTCTCCACCTATAAACTTAGAGTATAATGTTAGTGCTAACGAAAAGTATAAATCGCATTATTCTAGCACTGCTATTGGAGTAAGAAACTACTCAAGAGTTTCTTATCCTACTCACACAGTTAAACAAAATAGAACTTATCAAGTTGGTGTAGTTCTAGCTGATAGATATGGTAGACAATCAGATGTTATTTTATCTTCTTTAGATGCTTCTCAGTTTACACAACAAGGTGATCCTACTGTTTTTGGAGGTTCAACTTATTATCATCCGTATAGAACTTTTTTACAAGGTGGTACTTTGTCAGAATGGCCTGGTGATTCTTTAAAAGTTTTATTTAGAAGTGTAATACCTACTACCCAAACAGGTGAATATGAAGAAGGTTACCCAGGTCTATATTGTGATGGATTAGAAACTGCAGAAGTTAGAGCTACAGCTACTAGCAGCACTTTACAAGTTAAAAGATTTTCACCTAATATAATACCTGGTAGTATACTGCAAAAAAGTGGTAATACTTACGTAGTTCTTTCGGTTAATAGAGCAAATAATTTAACTTCAACAATTACTATTTCAGAAAGTATAAGTTTTACTACCGGTGAGAGTTTAAATTTTAAAGTACCTGAAAACAAATTAGGTTGGTATAGTTACAAGATAGTTGTTAAACAAACTGAACAAGATTATTATAATGTATATTTACCAAACGTCTGCAAAACAGATCCTTCTTCTAGTTTAGTCATTTCACCTTCATTTCCAAATGAATTTTTAAATAACCAAAGTTTTTTTACATCTTTATTATCAGATAACATAAATAAAATTTCTTCTGATTTACAAGAAGTGCAACCTGAACAAACTCAATTTAGAACAAGCAATGATATTTTATATCCTAGAGTAGGTTATAATCCAGATATTGGTGATAGTGCAACTGTTTTTACTAATTACGCTGCTAATTATTATGTTGGTAAGGATTTTGCAACTGTAGATAATATTGCAAAAGTAACAGACATGGGTGTTCAATTAGTTAATCGTGACTCAGTTGATTTAGGTAGGATAAGAGGCAAAACCTTTAATACAGCAACAGCTCAAGCTTGGTTTGCTGCAGGTAATACTACACCTTACCCTGGTCAAAACTTAACTGAATTTGGTACTGTCGCAGGTGATCTTGTTTATAACTTTCCTGGTGTTGCAGTTACTTTAGACGCTGACGGTTTTAACTCTGCTAATCAACAAGTGTCATTTATTGCGATGAAAATTAAAGTTAACACAGTTAATGGTAATCCATCATTAAACTATTTAGTAATTACTCAAGGTGGCGTTGATATAGATAAGTTTGATTTTATTTTTGTACCAGCTTTAAGTCCATCATCAGGTTTCTATAAAGAAGGCATGTCTCAATGGGATGAATTTTATTTACCTAGGAAAGAAGATGTTCTCAACCAAGGCTGGCCATTTTTAAACGCTAGTGATAAAATAGAAATTACAGGGGTAGGCGAAGGTTGGACAATAAGTACTGAAACTGGTACTGATGTTCTACCTTTAACAGCACCTGGTATATATAATGCTAGTTCTAATCCTTCTTTAGCGAACTTGAGTGTTGATGGTAAGTTTGTAATAGGTGGCGAATCAAACGACAATAATGTTTTTAGTGTTTTTGAAATAAAACCTTTAGATTCAAAGTTAGAATTATTCTGGGAAACTTCAACATCTGGACTTATATCAGAATTAAATTTTGAAATAGAAAATTCTGTATCTTCAGGACCTGTATTTCCTGAATTTCCTGTAGAATAAAAATAAATAAATATGGGTTATATAGTAGAAGTAGATTTTTATAATAGTTATATGCTTAAAAGAATACAGCCTGAATTTAGAGGCTCTGGTGGTGTTAATAGTAGAAATGTAGCTGTTTTCCCAGGTCAAGGTTTACCTGGGGGTTTAAATACTGATTCATCTCCAGCTGGAGGTAATTACTCATCTAGAGATTTTTACATAGAAGAATCTAGAATTAGAGGTGGTTATAATAATACAGCTACAGATAATGGTGCTAGAGCTTATTTAGATGAACAATACCCACTACAACAAAATAGAAATAGCACTTTAATATACTCTGGTATATATAATTCTAGAACTGGTATAAATCAAACAAACGTTTTTTCAGTAGGTGAAGCTATTACTAAAAGTTTAGATCCTGTATATGGCTCTATACAAAAGACTTATTCTGAAGATACTAACCTAATTGTTTTTCAAGAAAATAAAATACATAGAGCTTTAATAGATAAAGATACTATATATACAACTGAAAGTGGTACACAAACTCAAGCAGGTGCAAATGTTATAGGTCAGTTTGTAGCTTATAAAGGAGAGTATGGAATAAGTAAAAACCCAGAATCTTTTGCAATATATAACTATAGAAAGTATTTTTCAGATAAAAATCGTAACGCTATAATGAGGTTATCTAATGATGGGTTAACTGAAATAAGTATGTATGGTATGCAAGATTACTTTAGAGATAACCTAGCAGACGTATCTGACTCTTTAACTACACAGTCCATATCTACAGACCACTCATCAGGTGGTACTCTTGGAACTGCTAAGGTAGTTGTAACATCTACAATTGCTTTAACTCCTGGCATGACTATAAGCGGTCAACCAGGTAATGTAGTGTTTTTAGAAGTATCTGGAACCACTTACACTGTTTACAACTCTGCAGCTTTTACAAGCGCTTTAAGTGGAACTGTAACTTTTAATTATAAGACAAAAGGTAAGGTAATAGGTGGTTGGGATATACATAATAAAAATTATGTTGTGTCTTTACAGAAAAATTCAAATCAAGTAAGTACAGATGAGTCAACTTACAAAACATTATCTTTCGATGAGCGTATAAACGGTTGGGTTAGTTTGTTTACTTATAAACCTAATTTAATATTTAGTACTTTAAATAAGTTTTATAGTATTCAAGATTATAAGTTATATGAGCATTATCATGAAAATGTAGCTGATGATACTAGAGGTAGTTTTTATGGCGTTAGAAAACCTTCTAATGTAACTATAGTGTTTAACACTCAACCTAATATAACTAAAAACTTTAACACTATATTCTATGAAGGTAGTAATGGTTGGGAAGTTGAAAGCTTTAACTCTGGATTTACTGGTCAAGATCCAAATCCAAGTGGTGCTGCGGGATCTTACGTGCAAAACAATGATTCTATTGTATCTATAAAAAGTTATGACGAAGGATCTTATGTAGATGCTAACACTGGCTACACTTTAAGAGCTGGTTTTGATAGAAAAGAAAATAGGTATGTAGCTAACTTAAGAAACAATTCGGCTGCTGCAACTGGTGAAATACTATTTGGAGCTCAAATGAGTGGTATTAAAGGTTATTTCGCTACAGTTAAAATTGAAACAGATGAAACAACTCAATTAGGTGGACCTAAAGAAATATGGGCTGCAGGAACTAATTTCGTTTTATCTTCTTATTAAATTAAATTAAATGAATAAAATACAAGCTATACAAAAAGCTATAAATAAAATTGATAGTAAAAAAATAGATGGTATTGATATATATGGTGATGGTAATAGTATAATTAAAAACGACCTTTTTCCTTTAAAACATGTTTTTGCAGATCAAATATATCTAAGGCAATTAACAATTAAAAAAGGTATGGTAATGGTAGGTGCAATACACAATCATTTACATATATTTTTTTTATTAAAAGGACATTTAACTTTATCTACAAAAGACACAGTTGAAGATTACGAAGCACCTTGCTACGTCGTGTCTAAACCAGGTGTACAAAGAGCGGTATATGCTAATGAAGATTCTATAGTTGTAAATATACATAAAAATCCAACTAATAACAAAAACATTGAAGAACTTGAAAAAGAATTAGTTTCATTAAACATAAAAGATTATGAAGAATATATTAATAAGCAAAAATAAAATATCATGAGTTTCGCGGTAGTAGCCGCTGTGGCAGCTCCTATAGTTATTGGAGGTGTCACCGCTGCAATACAAAATAAAAAAGCTAACGATGCGTTTGATGATGCTCAAACTGCTCAAGGTGTTATAGATGATATTTTTGAAGATAGAGCTCCTGTATATGATGCTTCTGGTAAGATAAGAGATATGAAAGATGATGTAGATGCTATGAAATCATTAGTTACTAATCCATATGCTAATTTAGGTGTAGCTACTGAAGCGGCTGAAATACAAATGGAGCAAACTGATATTGCTTTAGCTAACACATTAGATACAATAGCTGCTACAGGCGCTGGCGCTGGTGGAGCCACTGCTTTGGCTCAAGCAGCTTTACAAAGTAAAAGAGGTGTTGCAGCAGACATACAACGACAAGAAGCACAAAACCAAAAATTAAGAGCTGATGGTGAACAACAAGCTAATCAACAATTATTACTTTTAGAACAACAAAAACTTAGTCTTGAAGGTCAAGCTATATCAGCGGAAGAAAGAGCTGCTGCAGGTGAAGACGCTAGAGTTCAAATGCAGTTAGATAGAGCTTATGGTGAAAAAGATTTTTATACATCTAGAGGAGTAGGTATGAAAGATGCTGCCACTGATTCTCTTATGGGTGGTTTATCAGCAGGTGCTTCAGTTTTTGGTGGAGCAGTAGGAGCTGGTTTAGTAGGGGGTGGTGGTACTACTAGCAGCAACTTTGCATCTGCAGCAGATTACACTCCTGAAGAATTAAAAGCTATTAATGCTGGAATTTCTGGTTTTAACACTCTTCAGGGTATTTCCCCATCAGATAGAAGATTGAAACATAATTATAAAGTTATAGGTAAATCTAAATCAGGTTTAAATATATATGAGTTTAGTTATATACACAAACCTGGTAGATACACTGGCGTTATGTCTGATGAAGTTAGTAAAGAAGCTATAGTTGTAAATGAAAATGGTTATGATATGGTTGATTATTCTAAAATTGATGTAGATTTTAAAAAGTTATAAAATGAGTCAAAAAAACGTAAATTTAAGAAACTTTAACTACGGTCAGCAAAGCCAGAAGATTATAGATAGATCTTATCAAGCCAGTATAGGTATAGTATCTGGTATAGCTAAACAGCAAGAAGAGCAAAGAAGAAAAAGTGAACAAGCTATGTTACTAGGTGACGCTACAACAGAACAGCTAACTGAAGAATATACTAAAAAATTAGGTAGTGCAAGTGCTGAAACTAAAGCTCAACTAACTGCTTACGCTAGAGAACAAGCTCAATTAATAGGTGCTGCTAAGACAAAAGCTTTTGCTCCAGGAGCTACTCAAGCAGATAAAGATAACTATTACAAAACATTGTCTCAAGGAACTTCTAATTTAGAAGCTATAGCAACTTATAGTACTTTAGCTTCTAAAGATTTAAATACTTACAAGACTCACTTGAACGGTGTAAAAAACGGAACCTCTTTAGGTACTATAACTAGAGATGCCTTGAACAATAATAAAGATATATCTTTCAACGCTGGTTTAGCTAGTGGGTTAGCTAAAGATATAAAAATTGTAAATAATTCTAATGGTCATGCTGTTATAAGTTTTACTGATCAAAATGGTGAAGTTCAAAGCCAAGATATATGGGCAGCTAACGAGGCTTTTAAACAAACAGGTACAACTATACAAAGTCAAGTAATAAATGAAGATGATTTAATAACTAATCAAAAAGTACTAGATGGTATTGAAAAACAAATAGATGGATTTAATGATATTAAATCAAGTGATTACACTGAAACTGTCATAGATATAGCTAATAACACTAAAAAAGTTATAAATGTTAAAAAAAGAAATTCTGTAGGAGATGTGTTGTATAATAATCATAAAGATTTTTTAGGACAAGAAACTAAAAATAACAGCTTTAATAAAAAGTGGGATCAATTAAATAACTTAGGGTATTTAAATGATCCTTTTGCTAGAGGTGAACAAGGTAAGTACAAGAATATATCTTGGAATACTTTTAACCAGCAAAACGTAGATAAAGCAGTTGAAAGTATAAATAGTAATAATAGATTTAGAGAGTTAGATCCAACTAAAAATACTCCTTTTACTAAAGAAGATTATTTAAATGTTCAAAGTGACATTAGAGATTATGCATCTAGATCTTATGCTAATTTTTTAGACTCAAGATTTGGTCAAGAAAAAGACGAAGTTTTAAAAACTAGTAAATACATTGAAACAGGTAGTGAAGAAGAAGCTGCTAGTAAAAGATTAGACTTTACGGAGACTGAAAACTTTTTTGAAGATTACAATAGTAAATTAAATAAATTAAGTAGTAAAGTTAAAAACATTGATTTTAACATACAAGATTTTAAAGAAGCACCGGGACGTACTGATGTTATTAAAGATGCCGCCGTTAGAGGAGAATTAAATAAACTAAGAAAACAAGCAGCTGAAGACCTTAAAAAATCTTTAGAAAAATATAAAAATAAACAAATAAGAGTTAGTGGATTAACTCAAGATATATCTGATTTTAAAGTTGATTTTGTACCAGAAACAGGTTTTGTTGTGCGACCTATAAGAAAAGGAGGTACGCAAACTAAAACAACTGATTTATTCGCTAACGTACAATATGTAATAAATTCTCCTGAAGATTTGATAGACTTTGAACAAGACTTATTACAAGGAGGAACACTTAAAGAAAACGTTGTAACACCTTCAGGTGTAGCTGGAATATCAATTGGAAATATTAGATAATAAAACATGGATGAACAATTACTAAAAGACTTAGTAGCTACTTCTAGAGCTAATAATTATAATTGGGATATTATACTACCTAAATTTCCTGAATTAACTAATTATGATTCTCAGTTATTGAAAGATTATGTAGCAACATCTGAAGCTGATCAATACAATTGGGAAGTTATTAATAAAAAATTTCCAGAGTTTGAATTTGAAGGAGTTGAAGTATCAAAAGAAACAGAACCTGAAAAAGAAGAAGATTTAAGTTTTAAAATCCAAAAAGCTAAAGACTTTGACAAAGGTATATTTAAAATAGTCGAAAGAGAAGCATATAACAAGTATAAAGAAACTGGAGAAATAGACTTAGAGTTATTTCCAGAAGAGAAAAAAGAAGTAGGTTTTATTGAAGATAAACTAGCTAGATTATCTAGAGGTATATTAAGTACAGCTAAAGGAGCTAATGAATTTAAAAGTTCTTTATTAACTTATGGAGTAGATAAAGCAATAGATATATTTTCACCTGACATGTTTGGTAGTCAAGAAGATAAAAACAAAGCTTTGCAAACTGTTAAACAAGTTTCTGACATTGCTCAAGGAACTAATTTTTTAGAAAAAGGAATTATAGAATTAGGTAACAATGTTAGAGAATATGATTCTGAAAGTATTACTGATGATATAAGTAAAGCAATAGAAACTAAAGACTTTAGTTATCTTGCGCAAGCAGCAGATAGAGCTATTGGCGGTGTTTTTGAGTCAGCACCTTCTTTAGCTTTAGCTTTTTTAGGACCTGGCGGTTTAATAGCTTTAGGATCTAGTTCTGCTGGTAACAAATTTGAAGAAGAGTTTGAGAATAATCCAGAAGAAGGATTAGATAGAATATTTTTAAACTCTTTACTAACAGGAACAGCTGAAGCTACTTTTGAACTAGCAACAAGAGGTATATTAAGTAGAGCTAAACTTTTAAAAAATAGCGGTAATACTCAAGCTGCAAATGATTTAATAAGTAATTATTCTACAAACTTAATAAAAAGATTTGCTACAGACCCTTTAGCAGAGGGTGTTTCAGAAGCTGCTACTGAATTTACCACTGATTTAATAGATATAGCTACTTTTGATAAAGATGAATTACCAAATTTATTTACAGAAAGTAATTTTAAAAAATGGGCAGATGCTGGTATAATAGGTACTGTAACAGGAGCTGGTATAGTGTCTACAGGTGCTTTAAAAAGTAATAAGCAGTCTATTAAAGACGCTGCTGAGTATACGTTAATGCCTTCTTCAGATAAAAAAATTATCAATGATGCTGCTATTAACATTAACAAATTAAACCAGCAGATAAAAGAATCTAATGATCAAAATGATATCGCGGTATTAGAAGCTGAAATAATAAACCAAGAGAAAGAAATAATAGATACTAAAATAAAAGTTAGTGAAGAGCTTAATATGATGAAGCCTGACGAGCTTAAATCTTACGCTGAAAATATTGATAAAATAAATGATTTAAAGAAAAGAGAAAGATCTAAATCCCCTTTTGTCAAAAAAGTTTCAGCTCAAGATTTAGTTAATTTACAACTAGAAAACGAAGCTTTAATTAGAGAATCTGTTGATAGAAGACTTGACGAAAATATAAAAGCAGTAGGAGTAAAAGATTTAGGAAGAACAGTAAACGATTACAACACTAAACAAGAGTATCAAAGAGCTTATGACAATACAGAAGTAGGAAAGAAAAATTCTATGAATGTTACTAGCTCTGATGGCTTTATTGATACAGAAGGTGATATATATATTAATAAAGAAGTTGCTTTAAAAGTTAGAAATGTTAATGTAGCTGCTCACGAATTGTTACACGGCATATTAAACAATAACATAAAAGAACCTGGTCAATTAAAAAAATTAGTTGAAGAATTTAAAGCTATATTACCAAGAGAATCTGCAGATCTAATACAAAAAAGAATAGACGATAACTACAGATTTGAAACAAATGAAAAAGGTGAAAGAGTAGAACTTCCAGAATCTGAATACATGGAAGAATATTTTACAGCTTTTGCAGATTTAATAGGTAATAAAAAAATAAAATTTAATGAAAACATTTTTACAAATATAGGGGAAAAATTAACTCCTATATTTAAAGGTAAAGGTTACGGAGCTATTAAATTTGAAACTGGTCAAGATGTTTATGACTTTATAAAAAATTATCAAAAGCAAATAGCTAAAGGTGAATTATCTCCAGAGACTATAGAAGCAGGAAGAAAAACTACAGATGAAGCTGATGTTGCTAAGTTTTCTAAAAAAGCAGGAGAAACTATAAATAAAGTAGTTGGAGATGTTAAAACTCCAAGTGAAGTACAAGCTAAAGTGTATGAAAAATTATTAGCAGCTGATGCTCCAGTTGAAGTTGCAAATTTAATTGACAATGTTATAAAACAACAATTAAAAAGAGAAGGTGTTAACATTGAGGGACCAGATGCTAATATATATAATCAACCTTTAGGTGAATTTATTCAACAAGTAAAAGATCAGTTGTTAGACAAAAGTGTTATGAGATTTGACGACACTAAAGCAGTTAAAAAACCTGATGGAAGCTATGATGTTGGTGGTTATTTAATTTCAGAATTAGTTAGATATAGAATTGGAGATGTGTTAAAAAAATACAAGCCTAGAGCTGGGCAAAAATCTATAGATGTTTCTGACGCTGAAGGAAGAGTAATGCAGTATGAAGATGTAGGTGCAGAGAGTGAAGTAACAGACGTAGACTTAACAAAAAATAAACAACCTGTAAACTTAAGAAGAGCATTAGACATAGAAGAAGGTGGCGAACTATATAACAAAGTAAAAGAAGTTGTTTCTAAAACTTTTGGAACTAGAGTACCTGAAGTAACTGATACTAAGTTTAAGAAGACATTACAAGATACTTATTCTACTGAACTAACTAATGATGTTAAAGAGTTGATGGGTAAGCCTAGCAGTGAAAAATATAAAACATTTTTACAAGAGTATGGTGAACAAATATATGATCTGCTACCTCAAGATATATTAAATAAATCTTATCAAGATTTTATTGTAGAAGAAAAAAAGAATTTATCGCCAACTGAAGTAGATAAAGCTATTAGCGACGGGTTATTACCAGGTGATACTCCTAGAACATCTGGGCCTAGCTTATTTACTAAAAAACCTTTTAATCAACAGGAGTGGGTTGATTATCATTTAGCGCCAACTAAAGGTAGACCAGCATCAAAACAAACTCAACTAGCACAAACAATAGCTAAAGAGTTAGGTAAAGATGCAACATTGGAAGTTTTAGAAGATCCTAAAGTATTTGAAAGATTTACAGCCGTAGAAGAAATACAAGGCAGAGAAGTTACTAAAGAAACCAAACCTAAAATAGCAGATAAAATTAAAAGAGAACCTGGTGTTAAGTTTAGTAAAACTAAAGATTTTAGAGATATAACAAAGGGGTTGTCGGATGTTCAAATAGCACAAGAAATATCAGCTGTAAATAAAATAGCTGAAGATCTTGGAGTTAGCACCGAAGATGTATTGTTAAATATAAAAGACAACATATCTAAGTATAATAAACTTAGAAAAGAATTAAAAATAAAAGAAGGTGGTGCAAAAAATATTTCTTCAAAAGACAACTACTTAGATCTTGCTCAAACCTACAAATCTTTTATAAAAAATTCTATTCCAAAAGGTAAAACATTTGATGACTTACCAATACCAGTACAACAAGCTATAATTGATACTGTTGGATTTGGTGACACAAGAATTACTATAGGTGGAACTCCTTTAACTTTTAAAGCTATGACTAAAGGTGTTAAAGGCTATAGCAATCTACTTAAAACAGCGTTTGGAGAAGATGTTTTAATAGGTACTGGTAAAAAATTAAAAAATATTAACGCTATTTTTGCGCCTAGAAATTGGGGTGTGTTTAGAAAACAAGTTGAAAAAATTGTTTTACAAGAGGGTATTACTCCAGAGCAAGCTAAAGTAGAAGTAGAAGATCTTCTTAGGTCTAAAAGTAAAAGTGAAACTGGTGAAAATTACACTATAGACGAAACGCTAGCTGCAAATAGAAATTTATTAAATGCTGGTTATTCTTCTTTAATAGATTTAATAGTAGAAAATAAAAATAAAAAAACTTTAGGTTTTGTTACAGATTTATTAGAAGCTCAGGTAAACAGAGCAACTGGCATATTCAAAGGTATGGTTCCAATGACTAGCTTCAATATGAAGCCTGAAAAAGGAAATACTAAGAATCAAAACAAGTTGATGCATAATGAACATTTATTAGAGTTATTTAACGCTAATAAAGATTTTTTAAAACTAGCTAATAGCTTTATAGAAGGTAAAATATCAGAACAAGAGTTTAGATCTAAAACTATAAAAAATGTAAATAAACTACAACAAGCTGTTATATCTGAAAGAATGAGAGCTCAAAAAGATGCTAGTGGAGCTTCTGTTAGAGATTTTGTAGATCCATTAACTTTTTTAGGTAAAGATGCTGTTGATCAAATACCAATTGGTAGTCTCAAGTTAGAAAGTGGTGATGATTTTACTGGTTTAAATATGGCTCAATTTATAGTTGAAAACTTAAGTAATGTTCAAATTCAAAAACTTGCTAAAACAGTTAGAGGTAGTTTAAGTGCTGAAGGTATAATGGTTAAAAGTATTTTAGATAACTATAAAGATTATTTAAAATTAAAAAAATCTAATATAGATAACTTATCAAATAATGTAGTAACATTTAGTAAAACAGATACTAATCAAGATATTATAGGCTATGCCAAAACAGTTGATGAAGCTTTAGCAATAGCTCGTAATCCAGATGCTCCAGTTAAAAAAATTAGAGTTTTTGATTTTGACGATACGCTAGCTACTACTAAGTCAGATGTTTTATTTACAGCACCTGATGGAACTAAAGGTAAGCTTAACGCTGAAGAGTTTGCTAAAAATGGTTCTAGATTATTAGAAGAAGGTTATGTATTTGACTTTTCAGAGTTTAATAAAGTAACTGATGGTAAGCCAGGTCCATTATTAGATATAGCTAAAAAGATACAAGAAGCAAGAGGAACTGAAGATGTTTTTGTACTAACAGCTAGAGCACCTGAAGCTCAAGTAGCTATTAAAGAATTTTTAGATAGTGTAGGTTTAAATATACCATTAGAAAATATAACTGGGTTAGGTAATTCTACAGGTGCTGCTAAAGCTAAATGGATAGTTGACAAAGCAGCTAAAGGTTATAATGATTTTTACTTTGCAGATGATGCCTATCAAAATGTTAAAGCTGTTCAAGATGCTTTAGATCAAATAGATGTTAAGTCAAAAGTACAACAAGCTAAATTAAAGTTTAGTAAAAATGTTAATGAAGACTTTAACAAAATAATAGAACAGACTACAGGTATTGCATCGGAAAAAAGATATTCAAAAGCGAAAGCAAAAGTTAGAGGCGCTGGTAAAGGTAATAAAAAATTCTTTATACCTTATTCAGCTGAAGACTTTATGGGTTTAATATACCCATTGCTTAGTAAAGGTAAGTTAGGTGATAGTCAAATGGCTTGGTTTAAAGAACATTTATTAGATCCATACGGAAGAGCTATGGAAAATGTTTCAAGATCTAGAATTAATTTACTTCAAGATTTTAAAGCACTTAAAAAAGCTTTAGAAATACCTAAAAATTTAAGAAAAAAGAATGATAGTGGATTTACTAATGAGCAAGCCGTAAGAGTTTATTTGTTTAATAAAACAGGTAATCCTGCTCCAGGCTTGTCAAAAACAGATACTCAAGAGTTGTTAGATGTTGTTAACTCAGACGGACTATTAAAAGCTTTTGCAGATGAAATACTAAACTTAACTAAAGGTGATGGCTATTCTAAGCCAGGTAGTGATTGGTTAGCAGGTACGATAACTACTGACTTATTAGATGTATTAAACAACACTAAAAGAGCTAAATACTTAGAGCAATCAGGATTTAAACAAAATGCTGAGTTAATATTTAACGAAGAAAACTTAAATAAACTAGAAGCTGCTTACGGTGAAAAGTATAGAGACGCTATGGAAAATGTTTTAAAGCGTATGGATTCTGGGAAAAATAGAATATTTAGTGGTAATAGACTTAGTAATAGAGTTTTAGATTATATAAATGGATCTATTGGTACTATAATGTTTTTTAACACTAGATCAGCTGTGCTTCAAACAATATCTAATATAAACTTTTTAAATTGGAGTTTTAATAATCCTATAAAAGCAGGTAAAGCTTTTGCTAATCAAAAGCAATATTGGAAAGATTTTAAAGACTTGATGAATTCTGACTACTTGGTTGATAGACGTAATGGTTTAAAGCTTAATATAAATGAAAATGAAATAGCTGATGCTGCTGCTACTAGTAAAAACAAAGCTAAAGCAGCTATGAGTTATATACTTCAAAAAGGATTTCTACCAACTCAATTTGCTGATAGTTTTGCTATAGCTTCAGGTGGTGCTACGTTTTATCGTAATAGAATAAATGATCTTGTTAAAAATCAAGGTATGTCAGAAGCTGATGCTAAAAAACAGGCAATGCTTGAGTTTAGACAAGTAGCTGAAACATCCCAACAGTCTTCAGATCCTAGTAAAATATCGGCTCAACAAGCAAGTGATTTAGGTAGGGTTATATTAGCTTTTGCAAACACACCAATGCAATATGCTCGTATACAAAAAAGAGCTATACAAGATCTTGTTAATAGAAGAGGTGATGCCAAAACAAATGTTAGTAAAATAATATACTACGGAGTTGTGCAAAATTTAATATTTAATGCTTTGCAGCAAGCTTTGTTTGCTCTAGGTGCTGGTGACGATGAGGATGAAATGTCTAACAAAGAAAAAGAAAAGTACGAAAAAACTAAACAGAAAAAATATATAGATATAGCTAATGGTATGTTAGACTCTCAACTTAGAGGTTTAGGTATTGCTGGAGCTAGTGCTAGTGTAGTTAAAAACTTTTTATTAGATGTTTATGAAAGATCAGATAGAAAAAGACCTGAATATGTAGATGCTGTATATAAGTTAATACAAATATCTCCACCTATTAGTTCTAAAATATCTAAAGTTAGACAAGCTGCTTATCAATTTGATAGTAAAAAACGTAGAGAGGAAATATTTGATAAAGGATTTAGTATAGATAATCCAGCGTATGAAGCTGCTTCTAAAGTTATATCTGCTACTACTAACCTACCTTTAGATAGGTTATATAACAAAGCTAATAATATTGAAGCTGCATTAGCAGAAGATACAGAAGCTTGGCAGACAATAGCTATGTTAGCTGGTTGGCCAGAGTGGCAAATAAAACCAGATAGTAAAAAATCTTCTTCATCAAAAAGTATTGAGCTAAAAACAAAAAATAAAGATAAAAAGTCTAGTAGTATTCAAGAAGTTAAAGAACTTCAACCTGTTATAATGTTAAAGTAATTATTATGATAAAAGATTTTGACATATCTAAATTTAAAAATAATAAACCACCTTCTGATAACTCTTTAAAAACTTTATCAGAGATAAAACAATTATTAGTAAAACCTATAAATAAAAAATTTGTAGTAGATAACGATAAAGTTAGAGAAGGTTTTAAGAAAATAGTTGATGATAAGAATATAGATAAAATAGCAGATGCTTCAGAACCTATTATACTAAAGTTAAAAAAGTTTTATAATAGACCTAGACCTAAAGAATTAGCTGAAAACTTTGGTATGAAAATAGAAACTGTTGAGTTACCATCTATGCAAACACCTTCATATCCTTCAGGACATTCTGCTCAAGCTTATTTATTATCTAGTTATTTAAGTAATAAATACCCTAGCAAATCTAAAGAGTTAAATGAAAAGGCTAAAGATATATCTGACAGTAGAAACATTGCTAGAGCTCATTATAAAAGTGATTCTGAGTTTGGAAAACAACTAGGAATAGAAATGAGTAAACATATAAAGGAACAATAAAATACTGGGCACCATACCCAAAGTTCCTGTAACCAAAAAGGGGAAGTCGTAATGACCTCCCCTTTTATTATTTTAGCAGCTACCACAGTAGCTATCACAATATGGACACATAATATTTGTTTTAAAAATTAAGTAATTTCACAAGCACCGCCAGCGCAAGCAAGCTCACCACTAAGATCAGTGTTGTCTTCGGATTCGAGTACATTTTCTAAATTTATATCAGTTAAATGTTGTAACATGTTAATGTATGTTCCTTCGTCAATATCCTCAAAAGGAGCTTGAGTATAAGTACCACCATCAAATGGTAGCACAGATAAACCATTGTAGTATTTTCTATTATCCCACATCCATTCACCTGCTGTTTCCCACTCTTCAGCTTTTAAACTAACAGTAGCAGATACGTTGTGAGTGTTGCTACCTTTTCTATGGCCAGGTGCAACCCATTCTGTTGCTACTTTTTTTATACGTTCAAGTAATTGAAAAGGTGATTCAGTTCTAAGTATAGATCCAGCGGGAGCTTTTTGTGGTATACTAATTACAGCAGTGTCATGAGGTCTAAAAAATTCATCTTCAATTAAATCAGGATGGTTTTCAACTAAGTATTTGTATATACTTTCGTTTTTACCAACTCTAATCCTACGGACGTAATAATCATTATGCCACGCGTGAATACCAGATGATGTTCCTAGTGCTAAAGATGTCGTCCCTGCAGGCTTTACGGTTGTGCATCGTGCAGCTGGATTAATCCCAATTGCCTTTGATACTCTTGTGTTTTCTCTTTTTACTAATTGAGCGGCTTTCGTCATGTCGTATCCTAGGACTGTTCCACTTCCTATTCCAGTCATTGAAACCCCTATCA